>JACKQG010003709.1_pt1 | contig 18412 bp, 9 predicted proteins | sample 8237621 | NCBI WGS metagenome assembly JACKQG01 (sample SAMN15677084, study PRJNA649215) | marine metagenome | biome: marine; feature: Black Sea; material: saline water; isolation source: suspended particulate matter (SPM) from the Black Sea western gyre | collected 2013-06-09/2013-06-10 | depth... | reverse complement strand
AGGGGGCGTGCGCCGCACGCCCCCTACCCCCAAATGTGAGGTCTCTCACGGCAATCCCCATAGAACCACCTAAGTAACATAACTAATTTCATAGCACATATGTTAAAATACAGCCTTAGAAGTAGATAGATTCGATCAAATAACCGATATTTGCAAGCCCTTTTATGAAAGGGGAGGGTTGTCTTATGGCGAAAGTCCCTCTACGAACATTTTTACGTGAAATCGAGGATGCCATTGAAGAAGGTCAGACAGACGAGGCCGTCCAACAGTGTCGTCACGTACTTAAGGTTTTTCCAAAACACATCGACACCTACCGGCTTTTAGGAAAAGCCTTTCTTGAAGCTCAAAGATACGGCAGCGCTGCGGATATCTTTCAAAGGGTTCTGTCCGCCATCCCCGATGACTTTGTATCACATGTGGGTATGAGTATCATTCGCGAGGACGAAAGCAATCTCGATACATCCCTCTGGCATATGGAGCGCGCTTTCGAAATCCAACCCTACAACCCTGCAATTCAAGGAGAGGTTCGTCGGTTATATGGAAAACGAGATGGCATGGAGCCATCGAAAGCTCGTCTCACTCGAGGTGCACTTGCCCGTACTTATGCAAAGGGAGATCATTACGAACAAGCCATTGCAGAAATACGCGCCGCCCTTACCGAAGAGCCAGATCGATCTGATCTTCAAGTCTTGCTAGCCGAAATGTACGCCAAAATTGGTGAAAATGTAAAAGCAATCGAAAATTGCAGCCTGGTTCTTAAAAACTTGCCTTTCTGTCTTCCAGCGAATCGTTTGCTTGGCAATTTGCTCCAGGGAACTGACCGCGAAGACGAAAGCAAAACTTATCTGCAGCGTGTTCACGCGCTTGACCCTTATGAAGTTCATATCTCATCCCATGCACCCTCTGCCAATGACGTACCAGAACAGGCTGTCACCATAGATCGGATGGATTGGAGAGCATCTACCGCATCAAGCGAAGCGGATCGACAGCCCGAATGGGCTTCATCGCTAGGTGTTGACGTGGACGAACCCGACTCCCGAGAGGCTGGGGTCCCCGATTGGCTTGCTTCTGCTTCCGAAGATTCTCCAGTTTCCCAAGAAAGTGGCAATCTCAGTCAAACAGACGATGATGAACTTCCCGAATGGATGCAAGATGCCGGGTGGGGGCCTTCTTCTGGGGATATTGAAGAAGATCCGTCGCCCCTGGCATTTGACGACCAACCCGATGAAGAGCCGGATTCTGCCATAGAAGCCGAATTACCAGATTGGGTCAAAGATATGGCCCCCGCTGAGGCCAGCATGGCTGCAACACAGTCAGATGACGACAGCGCAGATATCGATACAATTCCTAATAAACAAGAAGAACTTGTAGGTGGCGACACACCTGATTGGTTGTCTTCTATCGAGGACGAAGGCAGTCCTGAATTGACCGCGCCTGGTCAAGAACAAGAACTCCCAGATTGGCTCGACAGCGGAAGTGAGCAAACTCCAGAATCTGCTGAAGAATCAAGTCATCAAAACGATGACGCGCTTCCCGATTGGTTAGATGCTGCAGCCGAGGAATCTCCACCCGTTTCATCAGAACCCAAACCGGCCGACGAGATCCCAGATTGGCTTAAGGGTGTCGATGAAACAATCCAAGGCGAGGAAAGCGAAGATGCCGAATCAACAGGGGTAACGGATTTCTTGACAGGTCTTGGAAGGGATTCCGAAGAAGAAATACATCAGCCCCAAGCCGATGCACCAGCAGAAGCCGATGCACCAGCAGATGCTGGGGTGGATGAAATCCCCGATTGGCTGAAATCTGATGAACCTGATGCGACTGAAGAAACCCAAATAGATGCATCTCTTTCAGCCGAACCTCGCCCTGAAGATGACACTGTAGATGATCTTGATTGGCTCAAAGATATCGAAGACAAAGAAGCCGATGAGCCCAGTGACGGAATTGCGGCAGAACCAACTGATGATGTGGTTCCACCTGCAGACGATATTCCCGATTGGCTAAAATCTGTTGAGCATGAGGATGTAGAACCGACAGATATTGGCACAACTGAACCCGACACTGTGCTAGAAGAACTTGAAGCAGCAGCCGGGAAAACAATCCCATCCTCGATAGACGACGATATCCCCGACTCAATGAAACCCGTCGAGAGCGAAGCTGTCGATTTTGCTCCCATCACGGATGAAGATACTTTGCCAACCGATACCATTGCAAAGGCCGAGCCTGCCGATATCCCCGATTGGCTAAAAACCCTCGATGATGCAGAGGAAGAATCCATTAAAGAGGCAGTATCGCCAGAACCCGTCGAAGAGCCAGTAAAGGACGAAACCATTGACGTTCCCGATTGGTTGGACGAATTAGCCGAAGCTTCTTTGGCTGACCAAGGTGAAGACGAATCACAGCCCCAAGCCACAGATTCACCAGATTGGTTGGCAGAGATCAGTGAAGGAGAACCTGATACGGATACGGATGCAGCTGAACCCGCACCTGTAGCCGAAGCGCCCAGCGAAGAGCCCGAATTTAAGCCCACGCCAGAAATCATGAGATCTGCGGCAGCAGATGCCCTCGAAATGGAAGATGAAGAGGAGCGAACTTTGCCCAATTTTGACGATCCCGAAGCTGCACCGCTACCCGAACAAGACTTCCCCGAATGGTTGTCCACTCCCGACGACTCAGTTGAAGAAGCGGACACCGAACCGGCTGCTGTTGAAGAACCGGCATCTGACGATTCTGCATTCCCAGAATGGTTGACTACCCCAACTGAAGAAAAATCCACCGAGTCCGAAAGTGAGCCTGCTACTGAATTCGAAGATGCAGATGCGGCTATGGCCTGGCTCGAGGGTCTTGCAGCAAAGCAGGGTGTTTCTGAAGAAGAATTAATCTCCAGCCCAGACGATCGCCCCGAAAAGCCGCCCGATTGGGCACAAGATACCACGGCAGAAGAAGCCGTCGATACCGAAGTGCCAGTCACACCTGAACCAAAAGATGACGCCGAACCAGTAGAAGCAATACACGAACCCATTACTGGAGAAATTACGCCCGAAGATATTCCTGAATGGCTCCAAGATGGCGCTTTTGCACCCGCAACAGAAGATGTGCCAGAAAAATCCGCGGACCAAGTTGTTCCTGTAGATCAATTCGATGACGAACAAGAATCGGAGCCAGATGTAGCCGACGAGTCAGTCAAATGGTTGGAAGGTGGAGAAAAATTAGTCGAGGCGGATGATTCAGAGTTGCCAGGCTGGCTGGCAGATTCGCCCCCTGAAACTCAGCCCCAAGAACCGGCTACAGAAATGGAGTTAACAGGTGATCCTGATGATACGCCCGATTGGCTGAAAGATGCCCTTGGCGACGCGCCAGCGGTTATCGCTGCCGAGCAGGAAGATGAAGCAGCTCCCGCTGCAACTACAGAAGAGCCAGCCGAAGAGGATGCAGGTCTGCCTGATTGGCTCAAGGCTGTTTCACCTGAAGATGAACCAGCCGAAGATGCCACCTGGATCCGTGAATTCGGCAAAGAAGTGCCTTCGTTCGAGAGGGCCGAAACTGATGAAATCCCGGCTGATGCTGAAGCAATAGCTGACGCTGAAGCGGATACCCAGCTTGAGACCGACTCAAAAGCAGATGACTTTATGGACGCCGAGCCTGTCGTTGAAATCGAGGGCGATGAGGCCGTTGCAGATGAAGAACCTCTTCCCGATTGGCTGCAAGATTTTGATAGTGAAAAAGATCAACCCGAGCCTGTTGTGGTCGATGAGCAACCTGATGAAGATGAATATGCCTGGCGCCCATCAGAACTAGAAAAGCCCGTTGATGCCGAGGGTGACGAGGTAGTGCCGCAAGAAAAACTCGATATCAACCAGGCTTCCCTGATCGAGCTAGAACGACTGCCAGGAATGGGTTTCCGCAGGGCGCAAACAGTCTTTAGTTATCGTGAAGAGCATGGGGCATTCGACAAGCTCGATGATCTACTGCTATTGGGCATCGAAGCAGAAAACCTTGAAGGAATCAAAGATCTGGTTGAAGTAAAACTGGTTCCAAAAGCTGAAGGATCTGTTGCCTCGTCGGCACCCGCTGCTGAAGCCCCGATTGAACTCGAAACTAAACCTTCCATTGTAACAATCACACCTGAAGCCCCAGAAGATGCCGAAGACGAACACCATGCGGTTCAAATCGGCGCCCAAGAGAAACTCTCGAAAGGTGACATATCCGGCGCGATGGAGGAATACGAACAACTAATCAAGAAGGGCAAGCGCATTGATGCGATCATCAACGATCTCGAAGCCTCGGATCAAGCGGTTCCCGACAACCCAGAGATTTTACAAGCCCTCGGCGACGCCTATATGCGCGCTGACCGCCTGCAAGAAGCCTTGGATACCTATTCTAAGGTGGAGCAATTACTGCAATAAGATCTCTGTTCTGGTAGAATCCGGTTTCATGAAATCCTTGGTGACAGTCATGATTATGTGGCTGTCGCCTTTTGATGAGAAGAATCTACTAGACAATCTTGCCACAGAACACACAGAGATATTATTATTTCTCCCCATTTTCTGGGAACTCTGTGACAAACTATCTTCATTCAATAAACCAATAATAACGGAGAGAATAATATGGAAAAAACTTTCGTCATGGTAAAACCCGACGGTGTGCAGCGCGGTCTGATCGGCGAGGTCATCGCTCGTCTAGAGCGCCGCGGCCTGAAACTGGCTGGTGCAAAATTCATGCGGGTCGGCATGGAATTGGCTGAAACTCACTACGGCATTCACAAAGGCAAACCCTTCTACGAGCCGCTGATTAATTACATCACCTCGGCACCTGTGATGGCCATGGTTTGGACAGGACCCAACGCCGTTGCCGCTGTGCGCCAAACTATGGGAGCTACCCGCCCCACTGAGGCTGCGCCTGGCTCCGTGCGCCACGACTTTGGCCTGGAAGTCGGCCGCAATCTGACTCACGCATCTGACAGCGTCGAAAACGGTGAAGCGGAAGTCGCCCTCTGGTTCGACGAGAGCGAGCTAGTCGAGTGGGGCCGAGCTATCGATGAATGGGTTTTTGAGTAGTCAATTTCTGTCATCGCAAGGAAGGCGTCGCCAAAGGCGTGCAAAGCAAGCCGACGAAGCGATCTCCTAATAAAATGCGAGATTGCTTCGTCACTCTTTTAGGGTTCCTCGCAGGAACAATATAAATTTTGAATGCGCCGGGTTTCATGATGAGCCCCGGTTTTTGTTTTAAGCCTGCCCAGAACTTGGTGGAGAATAAGGATTCAAAATGTAAAAAGTCCCAACGTGCTAATAATTTACGCCAATTCGGATTGTCCTTCTCCGAATAACATCTCAAATGGTATAATCCCCCCGTTATGTTGACACCTAAAGAAATTCAATCACGCTTAGGGCGTGTTCTTCCCACTGTACAAAAACCCGGCCGCTACACTGGCGGAGAACTTAACCAAGTGGTCAAAGATTGGGACTCGATTGCGACAAAAGTCGCACTTGTATTTCCCGATATCTACGATCTGGGTATGTCCAACCTGGGGCTGGCAATCCTTTACGATCTGCTCAACCAACGTGAGGATGTGTTGGCCGAGCGTGCCTACGTCCCTTGGACGGATATGGAAGCCGCCATGCGGCGCGAGGAAATTCCGCTCTATTCGCTTGAAACCAAGCATCCCCTGGCGGACTTCGACATCATTGGTATTTCTCTGCCCTACGAGACTCTCTATACCAGCACGCTGAATGCCTTAGACTTAGCAGGAATACCGCTGTTTAGTGCAGAGCGCGGCTCTGAACATCCCCTGGTCATCGCTGGTGGGCACAGCACCTTCAACCCCGAACCGATGCATGCGCACATCGATGCTTTTGTGATTGGCGAGGGTGAGGGCGCAATACAAGAGATTGTAGACATCGTCCAAACGCTTAAACGTGGAACGTTTGAACGTCCTGAATTACTTCAGGCTCTTTCCCGTATATGGGGGGTTTATGTGCCATCTCTGTACGAAGCGCACTATCACGAAGATGGCACCTTTGCATCGATAGAAAAACTCGACCCCGAGGCTCCCTTACCAATCGACAAGCGCATCGAGGCAGCGCTGCCCCCACCGACAACGCGCTTCATCGTGCCCTATGTAGATACAGTGCACAATCGCGCGCCAATCGAGATTATGCGCGGCTGCACGCGCGGCTGCCGTTTCTGCCACGCGGGGATGATCACCCGGCCGGTGCGCGAACGCACCGTAGATGAAGTCCTCGAGGCCATCGAAGAGACCATCCGCCATACTGGTTTCGAAGAGATCGGCCTGCTCTCTCTATCATCTAGTGACTATACGCATGTCGTAGAGCTTGTTGAAAGGGTACACGAACGTTTCGGCGAGGAACATCTCTCAGTATCCCTGCCTTCGCTGCGAATTGAAAGTGTCTCAGTTAATTTAATGGATGCCCTCAAGGGCGGTCGCAAAGGCGGCTTCACCCTGGCACCCGAGGCCGCGACAGAAAAAATGCGCAAGATCATCAATAAGCCAGTCAGCACCGAACAGTTACTTGAAACGGCGCGCGAAATCTACTCGCGCGGTTGGACGACGATAAAGCTCTATTTCATGATCGGCCACCCCTCTGAAACGCTGGAAGACGTCCAGGCCATCGTTGACCTTTGTAAGGCCGTGGTCGCTGAGGGTCGCAAAGTCATCGGCGGGCGCGCAAAGCTCACCGCCGGGGTGAGCACTTTCGTGCCCAAGCCGCATACCCCCTTCCAATGGGTGCCATGTGACTCGATCGAGCAGATCAAAGCCAAGCAGGATTTGCTCAAAGAAGAATTGCGCGGACGCGGGCTTAAGCTTAATTGGAACAACCCTTACGAAACGCAGCTCGAAGCCTGGCTCTCACGCGGCGATCGGCGTATGGCTGAAGTCGTCTACCAGGCCTGGAAGAATGGTGCCAAGTTCGATGCCTGGGGAGAACACTTCAATTACAAAGCCTGGACGGATGCTTTTGAAACCGTTGGTCTCGATCCCGCATTCTATACGCATCGTCACCGGCCACTGGATGAAGTCTTCCCTTGGGAACATCTCAGTACCACCCTGCGCAAGAAATTCCTAACTCAGGATTACATGTGGAGTTTGGAAGGGCGCATTCGCATCGACTGCCGCGAGCAATGCTTTGCCTGCGGAATCCTGCCCGCCTTTGCGGGTCTGCGACGCGAGAATCCCGGAGATGTGTGGCAGTGTCCCGAGGTGAGTCAGGGGCGCGTAATATCGATCAAAGATGAAGATTTGCTGCCGGTTATCAGTGGTCAGTAAACAATATTCAGTTTTCTGTTTACTGACCACTATCCACTGACCACTGCATAATGAGACTGAAAATCACTTTCGCTAAAACTGAGGCCATGCGCTACACCAGTCATTTGGATCTGCAGCGCACCTGGGAGCGCACCCTGCGCCGGGCGCGGTTGCCGTTGGCCTACAGCCAGGGTTTTAATCCCCACCCGAAGATCAATCTTGGGGCTGCCCTTCCACTTGGGTTCACCAGTCAGGACGAGATGATCGAGGTTTGGCTTGAAGAACAAGTACCGCTCAAAGAAATAGAATCAACACTGACCCCCGCCCTGCCACCCGGCATAAAAATTCAAGTCATCCAAGAGTCAGAATTGCGGGTTCCAAAGCTACAGACTTTAATCCAATCCACAATATATGCGGTCGAATTATCTCACCCGCTTCCAGCATTATCTGACCGCATCGGAAAATTGCTCTCACAGTCCAGCATCATCCGCCAGCGGCGAGTGAAAAAGAAGCTCAGGGAATACGATCTGCGTCCATTGATTTTGGATTTGCACTCAGAGGGGGAAGATAAATTACAAATGCATTTGAGTGCACTACCTGGGGCAACCGGGCGACCTGACGAAGTTCTCAAGGCGCTGGATATCGACCCACTGACCGCACACATCCACCGCTCAGAGATTATCTTAAAGGGTACATAATATGGGCTTCGCTCTTTCCGTTTTCTTCGGGTTCGCACCAATGCTCTTTTTCGCCTGGATTTTGAATTGGCTCGACCGTTATGAGAAAGAGCCAAAAGTTTTATTGGGATTGGTTTTCATTTGGGGAGCCGTGGTAGCCGCGGGGCTGGCATTCGTGGTCAACACACTGTTGGGGATGGGGGTTTATTTTCTCACCGAGTCCGACGCCATCACAGAATTTGCAACAGGCTCACTGGTTGCGCCACCGGTTGAGGAGAGCTTGAAGGGATTGGCCGTTCTATTAGTATTCTTGATCGTGCGCAAAGAGTTCGATTCGGTGCTCGATGGCATTGTGTACGCAGGTGTAGCCGCCCTGGGGTTCGCCGCCACTGAGAATGTCTACTATATCTATAATTATGGTTTTTTGGAAGATGGCATGGAAGGGTTGTTCATGCTTGTCTTTGTAAGGGTGATTTTAGTGGGCTGGCAGCACCCCTTTTACACAGCTTTCATTGGGATTGGATTAGCGACCACGCGTCTGAACAAAAATCCCTGGGTCAAGCTGTTGGCGCCCATCATTGGCTGGATGATGGCGATCTTCGCCCATTCGATCCACAACACCATCGCCACAGTGCTGACCGGCTTGCCCGGCCTGGCCGTAGGAATGCTTTTCGATTGGGGAGGCTGGTTCCTGATGTTATTGCTGGTTCTATGGGCCATACGTAGAATCCAGTTAAGGATCAAAAAATATTTGCGCGATGAAGTTGATTTAGGAGTTATCAGTAGTGCCCAATATAAAACGGCAGCCTCGGCCTGGTCCCAAAGTTTTGCCAGACTTTCGGCGTTCTTCTCTGGGAAATTTCGGGACACGCGCAATTTTTATCAGCTCTGCAGCGAGCTGGCCCACAAAAAATATCAATTGGATTATTTTGGGGATGAAAAGGGTAACCAGAAATTCATCGACGAGACGCGCCAAAAGCTGATCGGTCTAGCTCCCAAAGTTTCAGCGTGGTAGAATCTTTTCCGTTGCCCCCATAGCTCAGTGGATAGAGCGTTGGCCTCCGGAGCCAAAGACCTGCGTTCGAGTCGCAGTGGGGGTACCAACCGAGACCCATCCCGAACGGCATTCACAACCCGTTGAGCAGTTCCTTGCTATGGTACGTTTCGAAAACCGGAGCAAATTAGCAGAATTGCCCATCGAGTTGGAAGGCAGAGTTCGGGATGAATTCGTTTAACAGAATATTTGAATTATCTTCAATAATCCCTGGCATATTGACAGAAACACATATTTCAATTTCAGCAGCAACCAAGACAACAGGTTACAACGCCCAGTACCTTAGGCGATTGCTAAGAAATGATAAACTGCAAGGGGAAAAAATCGGTCAAATATGGCTTATAAAGCTGAGTTCACTTCAGGAATATCTTCAGCAAGTTGAACTCGCATCAGATCAGCGGTTCGGACCAAAATGAATAATAAAGGGACAAATTAGGCCGTCTGACTTCGAATTCCACAGGCAAATTATCCGCCCCGTTAATCTGGGTCTATTGAGTCCACAGAGTTCATCACGTTTATATTTGGGGGTCAGTTTTTGTCCATTTTGTCCACAAAATCCATATTTTCCACCCTGGTTGCACCTTAACCGGTTATTGGATAGGCGACTCTTACTCACTTTACCAATTCATATCTCCCACAAAAAAACGCCCATCCAAAAATAGCGTCCATCGTGTCCACTGATTGGAATATACGGGGTCAAAACATCCATTGTGATCATTTTTCAATTATTTCTTTACGGGTTTCACTATGGTTGCGGCGGGAAGAAAGAAAAGTAACTATATCTTATCTGCTTGACTTTGTAAAATTTCCTTCTATACTTCTAATGGAGGAAATCGAAGCATGGCAAAAAAAAAGCAAATAGAAAGATTGCGGAGAAGTGCTATAGAATGGAACACCTGGCGAAGAGAAAATCCAACGTCGATTATCAATTTAGATAAAGCCGATCTCAAAGGAACTGATCTTAAGAAAGTCAACCTTAGTGGTGCAAGACTTATCCAAGCCAATTTCAGGGGGGCTGATCTCACAGAAGCCAATTTAAGTGGTGCAAATCTCTTTCAAGCCAATCTAGAAATAGCCGATTTATCCAGAGCTAATCTCATTAGTGCCAATTTAAGTGATGCCAGTCTCAATAAATCCAGACTCAGGGCGACCTATCTCGATTGGGCCAATATCAGTGGTTCTAGACTAAATGGGGCCAACTTCTCTGGAGCAAAACTAAAGTCAGCCGATCTCAGTGGAGTCACACTCATTAGAGCCAATCTAAGTAGTACGAATCTAAGTAATGCAAACCTTAGTGAAGCCTTACTCCAAGAAGCCAATCTAAGTCAAGCCTACCTGAGTAAAGCCAATCTCCGTAAAGCCAATCTCATTAAAACTAATCTCAGGGGAGCCAATCTTAGGGAAGCTATACTCACAAGAGCAGAATTAGGAGGAACAAGTTTGGGAGATATCGATCTAGGTGATGCTAGAGACTTGGAAAATGTATTGCACATGAGCCCATCAACCATTGGTACAGATACCGTCCAAAGATCGAAGGGCAAGATACCAGAAGGATTTTTGAAAGGATGTGGGCTGAGTGATGTGGATATTGAGTATACAAAATTAGCAAACCCAGACTTGAGTAATGACGCAATAATGGATATTCTGTACAGGATACATGATTTGCGAGCAACACAAGCGATTCAATTTTCCCCATTGTTTATTTCATATAGCCATGCGGATGGCCTCTTTGTTGATCAGATGGAAACGCATCTAAATGGTAAAGGCATTCGTTTTTGGCGGGATGTGCATGAAATGAAAGCAGGGAGGGTGGAGAAACAGATTGATCGGGCGATCCGTCAGAATCCGACGGTATTGTTGATTTTATCAAAGCATTCTATCGAAAGTGATTGGGTAGAAGATGAAGTTCAATTAGCACGCGATATAGAGAAAGAACTAAAACGTGATGTGATTTGCCCGATTGCCTTGGACGATAGCTGGATGAATGCTAGGTGGCCCAGGCGGCTGATGAGGCAGATAAAAGAGTACATGATCCTGGATTTCTCAATGTGGGAGGATCAGACCATGATGATGAATATGTTCAACAAGTTGGTGAAAGGGTTGGAGATATTCTATGCCGAGTGAAAAACGGTTGGAGAATTTTTCCTAAGGACCTCTTCTGTTTAAGCGTGTCCGGGCGCTATTTTATAGTGTCTATTGTGTTCACAGAGTGCATTTCTCTCTGTAGAGTTACCAAACAAATCCCCAAATTTTGTATTGTTTTTACCCAGTTTTACCGGCGTTGCACCGCGGTTGCACCGGGGCCAAAAAGGCGATTCGCGGTAATTGTTCTGTGTTTTCCAAACAGATTCGGGGTGATAGAAAAAATCATCTGAAAAATTAAAACGGAAAGAAGAATTGAGTCTCAGTTACACAATGCAGATGTCAAATATTGTGATAATAATCAGGCTATAATTTGTATTTGAGCACCAACATACTAGAGCTTATATTTGATTATGTGGCCTTCTTTTGTAGTATATAATGTATAACAAAGATGACATCCAATTGCTACATTATGGCAATATCCGATTAGTTGCAATGCGATGTTGATTTGATCACCTATGGGTACTAAATAGGATTTCGCAAAATAATCATGAAAAAAAATGGGATAAGCAACGAAATACAAACTGATTCCGTTGAACTGCTATTCGGTTTATTAAATGAAGCATCAGAAATTCTATCGACAATCATGTTAGTCAAAGAAAAGCTTTATCACGAAAAGACAAATTCAATCGATATTATAAAAGAGATAGATCAAATCAAAGATGAAGCAACTAATCTTATTGAATTAGCTGGTCTGACACACATTACTAAGAATATCAACCATGATAGAACAATGAACGTTGAGTTGGATGCGAATGATATTGTAAATGCATACAAATCTGCAAAATTGGCAAGCATCAATTTAGCATTATTGTATTTTAAGTTTGGAAAATCTATGATATCAGTGGGCAAATATGATCTTGCTGAATTGATCTTAAACCAAATATATCGTTCATTTAACGAAGTATCTCTTGTTCAAGAAACGAAACGACTGTTAGGTGATTTGTATTTTCAGAATATTAATCTCGCCGCAAAATCTAATAACATAAATGAGCTAATTAGGTATTATTCTTTGCTCAATAATCTTGAGCCAAAGTTTATTGAGGAATTCGATTTATCAACAGTTATTTTAGAAGTAATAGTTGGTTTATTCGAAAAGGGGGAAATGACAAAAATATCAAAAGTACTAGAAACAAAAATTATTAGTACCGATATTTTTTTAAACTCAGTTTTACAAGCAATATTAAAATTATCGAATGCGCCCCTAGAGCTATCTTGGAAAAATTATTTCTCTGGTCCTTCTACCAGCGAGTTTAAATCAAAACTTGATGCAGTGTCAGCTTGGAATATTGATACTGTTTATAAAGAAACATCTCATCGTATACCCCTTGATATTTTTTACAGTGCTGAACATTTATTTCTAATTTCAGCGAAATATCTGAAAGATAAGGAAGTTCAAAAATCTATTTCAGATTTTTCCATTGAATTTCTGGCACTAGATTTTTCTTCTGGGAACTTAGTTACTCAAAAAAATCTTATTGAGATAAATAATTCGGCTTCCACAATCATTGAACAATGTAAGATGTTATATAGTCAGGGGAAATGGGTTTATGTACCCAAATCCAGAACTATTAAAAAAATAAATATTGGAGATGTTAAATCGCTAATTTCTAATTTCAAGTCATATCATGAAGCAATAACAACAATGGATTATTTATTAAAAATCCCGTTTTCTAGTGAAAGGGATAATTTAATACTTTACACTCCGCCAAAACTATCAGCAGAAACATTGGATTTATTAAACAATAAAGCAGAAGGGCCAAATGTAAGAAATGGTTTAGGTGAGTTTGTTGTCACAAAAAATTTACAAGTGATAAAGATTCTAAAAGATAATGATCTATGTTTTAAGCGTTTGGAAATATCATCTCATTTAATATGTTAGGTCCCGACTGAAAAAGATGAAATAATCACGCACATAGAAGATTCTATTCGCTTGAAATAAAAGAGGCGAGCACTAATGAAAAAAGAGGAAATAATAAAGGAAATTGAAAAACAGTATCAGATAATCCTGCAGTCTAGTGCTAGAGCTGAATATGCTTTGGATCATTACGGAGAAAAAACAATATCTGAGCTTCAATCCCAATTGAATAAGATTCATCAACAAATGTTAGATAAATATCATTGGGAAGTCATTGGTTGGGATGATCCAAGGTGGAAAGATTTTTCCCCAGTATTAGAGACACAGATTCAGGCAACTACTCGAGTGGGAACAATAGAATCACCAGATGAGATTAATTTAAGTGGAATGCCTGCACTTATACCCTTTTTAACTTACCAGCACCTATATATTCATAGCAATGACCAAGTATTAGCTAACGAGTTTTTGAAAACCCTTCTTCTACGCTTGGCGGTAACTGTAAAGCCTGGAATGCTCCAATTTGTCCTTGTTGAACCTGCTTCTGCAGGCTCTTTATTGGCTCCATTTTTGAAGCTGCCTAACACAATAAGGGGAAATAAAGTAATTGGAAAATCCGGTGAAATCTATGAGGAATTAGTTGTAATAAATAATCAAATTGAGGAGATAATTCAAACCCGTTTACTCGACACGTATGAAAATATTGAAGCATATAATCAGAACGCAGAAGAAATGGCTATTCCTTATAAGTTGCTGATAATTTCAGATTTTCCTACAGGTATCGACAGTAGGATCGCAGAAGAATTGAAACATATTGTAAATAATGGAATTCGCGCAGGTGTGCATCTAATTGCATCTGTAAATAAAAATGTTGAAACACCCAAATCATTAGATCTCGAAAAAATATTTAGTAAAGGATTATCAATAAAGATTGATGACTCTCAAGTCAGATGGGATGATCCAAAATTATCTCAATATAAGATAACTCCAGATCGATTCCCTGATAGATATCTTGTAGAAAGTTTGTTAGCAAAGGTTGGACATTTCGAGCAAACGGCAATAACAGATTTAAATTTTGGTAGGATTGCAATCTCCAAAAAAGATGCTTGGAACAACTCAACTAGGAATGGCATTCGAGTGCCAATAGGCATAGATGGCAAGGGAGAAACATATTCCTTTTCATTAGGGAAAGGTACAGTTCATCATGGGCTAATTGGTGGCATAACTCAATCAGGAAAGTCAAATCTTCTTCATGTAATTATCAATCAGTTGTGTATGAAATACAGTCCCGATGAACTTCAATTATTCCTTGTTGATTTTAAAGAAGGTGTTGAATTTCTAGATTATTTGGCTTTTAATATTCCACACGTATGTGTTATTGGGCTTGAGAGTGATCGGGAGTTTGGACTAAGCATACTTCAATATATTCAAACTCAAATAGAAAAACGGGGTGAATTATTCAAAAAAGCAGGCGTTGGAAGAATAACCGAATTTCGCGAAGAATCCGATGAAATAATGCCAAGATACATTATGATAATGGATGAATTCCAAGTGCTATTTATTGAGGATGATCATCTTGCGAAGGAATCCGGCAGATTATTGGAAGATATTGTTCGGAGGGGAGCCGCCTTTGGTATACATTTACTCCTTGCTTCTCAATCTCCATCTGGTGGTCCCGCGTTTGGAAGACGAATCTACGATCAAATGGCTCTCAGAATTGCTTTGCAATGTCGGTCGGTTGATGCTCAAGCAATCTTGGGTGAGGGCAATGATGCAGCAAAACAATTGAAAAATCCTGGTGAGGCCATTTACAACGATGATAGAGGAGACAAGGAAAGCAATTCATTTATTCGTATTGCCCATTTTCCACTCGATAAACGCAGGGATAATCTAAAAAGCATATCTTCGATATCCAAAAAGGCGAAGTTGGTTTCAAGTTATACACCTATTAGTTTTGATGGACACTCTATTGCGCAGTTAGATCAAAACGATACTCTAATGAATCTAATCAATAGTTCTGTTTGGACTTCAGATGAGAATGACAAATTCGCTTGGCTAGGTGAACCAATAGCAATAAAGAATCATACAATTGCGTTATTTGAACAATATGTTGGATCGAACCTTCTGATTGTTGGGGGGAATGAATCGGAGGCTTATGGACTTCTATTTTCATCCATTCTAAGCTTATTGGTCCAATATTCACCTGGATTTGTTTCCTTCGATGTGGCTGATTTTTCTAGAACAAAATCTCAATACTATGATGTATTTCGCAAACTTAATCCACCGCATGAATATTCGGTGCACAGCCAAAAAGATGCTACTGCCGTTCTGGATTCTCTTGTTTGCGAGTTAGAAAACCGAATAAACGGGGAAGAGAGACTAGACAAATACTTTTGTATTGCAGGAATTCAACGTTGGAGAGATTTGCGATCTCCTGATCTCTTCTCTCAAAGCGAAGGTGGAAAAAAACTTTCACGTATTGCAGAAGAAGGGCCAGAATTAGGAATCCACCTAATTACTTGGACAGACAGTATTGGAAATCTTGAAAGAACTTTCAAAAGGGGTGGTCAAGAATACTTCGATCAGCGAGTAGCTCTTCGATTGTCCGAATCTGATAGCAACGCATTGTTTGGTAACCGTAGTGCGTCTTTGTTGCAAGATAATCGAGCTTATTATCGATCTGAAGAATGGGCATTGGGTGAAGTAGAAAAGTTCAAGCCTTATTCCATCATGTCGGATGATTGGATTACAGAAGTTAATAATAAATTGGACAGGTGATTTAGCAGATGGGAAAGAACACTTCAAAAGACAAGGAAATCGATAAACGGAGGTCTATAGGTCAATATGATTATCTTTCAAATCATATTGACCGAGCAATAGAATTATATTCAACGAGCAAAGCTATTTCTATTGCAATTGGACATGAAAACAAGAAAGCAAAAATTTTATTGGATCGAATACAAGATGTTGAGAAGATGGCAGAGGGATTAATTAAAGCATCTGGTTTAGAACATATTCTTATTAGCAAAAGGAAATTTCTCAAACCAAACAAAAAGATAATCCATGAAAGCGAGGTGATAGCTGAAGATCTCCAAGCCGTTTATATTGCTAATGTAAATCTTGGATTTGCAGTTATTGAGTTAGCAAAATGGATGATAAAAAACCATGAGCTAGATTTCGGAGAAACATTAATAAAAAGTCTTAAATCAAATTATGATGAAAAATCAATCAATAATGAAATTAAAAAGATTGAGATAGATATTTGGCGAAATCGAATACTCAATGCTATTGATGGAGATGATGCTAATTCCGCACATTATTACTATATTATCCTTGTCGAGACTGATTCTGATGCTGGCGATTATTTGCGCATATCGGAGGCTATTTTAGCTTATGCGATATCGTGTCAATCAATTCAATTGTTAGTATTGGTTTACGAGTTTTCTAAGAAACACAAATCAAAAGCTGTAATGGAGCTAAACAATATAAGAGAATCTGTTTTCATGTCTCAGAGAAGTATTTTGTCATTATGTAGTAAATTTCTGAGCAGTGAATTTGATGACTACTGTGACAAAATATTGAAACCACTAGAGTTTAAGGATTTTGGGTTTATCGAGAATTTAGAAATTGGTACTAATAACCCGAATGACCTAATATATATGTTTAATGACATTATGAAAAAAATCAGATATCGTCCCAATTATCAAAAACTTTTTTTAATCAAGCTAATAATAAAAACAATAAGAGAACTTTTTCTTCGGGAGGAATGGGAATCATCAGCATTGGCCATCAAGCAGTTACTTCAGCTAGATCCAAAGGAATATGATCGAAAAATTATAGTAAACAATCTATTTACTAATATTCAATTAATGCAAGAATTTCTGAAGGACTCAAGGCCGACTATTACCTGGAGAAGCAATGTAGAGATAGCTAAAGGCACAAATCAGGAATTATTGATTCGGAATGTATTAGTTAGTAAAGATCACTTATGCTTTGTATCAATAGCTTTATGGAATTATACACAAAGAAGGACTTATTATATAACACTAGGTTTCAATATTGTTGAAGTTGGGACAGGGAAAGTCATAGTGAAGCATGATATATTCAAAAATCAAGATTTGTTTGTTCGTGGGAATGTGGTTAATTGGCTTGAATCAAAATTTTGTAATGCAGAAATTCATTATAACGAAAAAAGCCATTACATTGAAATTGTTGGAACAACTATAGAAAACCGTGATTTTCCATTTGAATTTGGCCCGTATAATCAGCTTGTTCCCGATCCAATAAAGATTCCTGCTCGAAATAAGATTGAAACATCTCGACTTGAACGCAGGATTATTCCAACTAAAATGAAATCTAATCTAATTGCCTACCTTCAAGAAAAATGCGGTCAAATGAATATTTTGGAATTAGTATATGTGCCAGGAAATCTTCAAGTAATTGCATTTCAAGAAATGCAAAGTGATTCTGCCAGAAGACGCCCCAATGAAATTGAAATTTGTGTCTACGACTTGCACAGACAGGACGACAAAACATGAGTAAAGTAGAATCAGATCTTGAAAGTTGAAATGCCTTTCGCAATCGATTATTTTACTATAACCAAGAGATTGATCAGATTTTTTCGAATATGTTATCAGCATACAAAGATGTTAGCGTTGTGTGGTCATGGAATTGGGCAAAATAAATAAGTTCAAGCTGCATCCATTCATGTCAGTTGATTGGATCACGGAAGTAAATAATAAATTGGACAGGTGATTTTGCAGATGGGAAACAAATCTTCAAAAGACAAGGAAATCGATAACCAGGGTTCGACGGGTCAATTTGGTGATCTTTCAAATCATATGAATAGAGCACTAGAATTGTATGCAACGAGCAAAGCTATTTCTAATGCTATCGAACATGAAACTACGCAAGCAAAAAATTTATTGGAGCGAGTACTAGCTATTGAGAAGATGGCAAGGGAATTAATTAGAGCTGCTGGGATAGAACATATTCATATTAGCAAAAAGAAAAATCTCAAATCTAACAAAAGGAAAATGCATGATAGCGAAGTGATTGTTGAAGGGCTACAATCTGCTAGCATTGCGAATACAAATCTTGGATTTGCAGGTATTGAGTTAGCAAAACTGTTGATGCAAAATTATGAGTTGGATCTTGTAGAAAGATTAGCTAAAATAGTGAAATCAAATTATCAAGAAAGAGCAATCCAAGATGAGATTATTCTTACTCAAAAAGTTCTTTATAGACTTCGAATAATCGAAGCAATTAAAGAAGATGATGCTGATTTCGCGTATCATTATTATTTTTTACTTGTCAATACTGATGCTGATGCCGGCGATTATTTGGGCATATCGGATACTATTCTTTTTCTATTCGCTGAAAAATCTAGCGAAATCGCGAATTTCTTGATAATCTCAAGG
>JACKQG010003708.1_pt1 | contig 18414 bp, 16 predicted proteins | sample 8237621 | NCBI WGS metagenome assembly JACKQG01 (sample SAMN15677084, study PRJNA649215) | marine metagenome | biome: marine; feature: Black Sea; material: saline water; isolation source: suspended particulate matter (SPM) from the Black Sea western gyre | collected 2013-06-09/2013-06-10 | depth... | reverse complement strand
TTAAAACATTTAGCATATTAGCTTGATAAGTTTTCATATAATTATTTTTTAATTTGTAATTTTCTTGATACAAAGAAACAAAATTATTAGATAAAATTTTAGTAATTTCACGGCTTTAATTTTAATTAGATGAAGATCCTTAAATTAGTAGTACTATTTCTTTTTTGCAACTCTTTACTTGGACAAGAAACCTTTCCAGTAAATGGAGTTTCTGATAATTTTAAGCCTATTTATGCTTTTACAAATGCAACTATTATAAGTAGTCCTGGAGTTGAATATAAAAATAGTACCCTACTAATACAAGGAGATAAAATACTTGCTTTAGATAGCAACCTCAACATCCCAAAGGGAGCTATTATTTATGATTTAAATGGCGATTATATTTATCCTTCATTTATCGATTTATACTCAGATTATGGCTTACCAAAAGCTAAACAAGACAAGTACAATTACCGCCCACAATACAAAAGCAATAAAGCAGGAGCTTACCACTGGAATGAAGCAATACACCCAGAGATTAATGCTAGTCAAGAATTTAGTTCAGATGCAAAAAGCGCAAAAGCATATCTTTCAAACGGATTTGGGGCCGTACTTACTCATGCTCAAGATGGTCTGTTAAGAGGAACTGCTGCCTTTGTTTCCTTGTCAGAGAAAACAGACAATGAGAATCTTTTAATTAAAAATGGAGGGACTTTCTACTCATTTAGGAAAGGTGTTTCAAGCCAAAAAAATCCTTCTTCACTTATGGGAAGTATTGCTCTTATCAGGCAAACTTTTTTTGATGTAGAATGGTATAAAGACCAAAAAAATCAAACAAATTTATCATATGATGCATTTATCAATCAACAAGAATTGCCAAAGATATTTGCCTTAAATGACGAACTAGATTATAGTAGGGTGTACAAAATTGCTGACGAGTTTGAATTTGATTTTATATTAAAGGGTAATGGCAAGGAATACCTTAGAATTGATGAAATAGCAAATACTGAATTTCCAGTGATTATTCCACTTAACTTCCCGAATGCATATGAAGTAAGCAATCCAGAAACTGCAGATTGGATTAGTTTAGAAAAACTAAAAAATTGGGAATCTGCACCTTATAATCCTGGACTACTTGCAAAAAATGAAATTGAGTTTTGTATTACATCTGCAGATTTAAAAGATGGTAAAAATTTCTTAAAAAATTTACGAATTGCAATTACAAAAGGACTTAGCAAAGAAGACGCTTTAGCTGCATTAACAATTACTCCGGCTTCTCTTATTGGCACTGATAATCTAGTAGGAACTTTAAAAGCTGGAATGCTTGCTAATTTTATAATTACCTCAGATGATGTATTTGAAAAAGGAGAGATTTATGAGAACTGGACTTTAGGTGAGCAACATATTATTACAAAAAAACAAACTACTGATGTAAGGGGTTATTATACTTTTAATTCTAAGGAATTTGTTAATGAGCCAATCACTATTAAAGGAGAGCTATCAAAACCTAAAACAATATTTTATGAATTAGACTCTACCGCTATTATTACAATCCTGTCCGAAAATAAGCTGAATTTGTCAAATAATAATGGTAGTTTTAGGGCTGTTGGAAAATTTATAGATGGAGAAATAACTGGTAGGTATCAAAACCAAAATGGAGAATACTATGATTTTAATATGGTTCGTGACTCTCTATTTGTTGAAAAAGAAAAAACGCCAAATGATGAGACAATAAATGCTCCAATTCCTAAAATTTGGATGCCTAATCAAGCCTCTGGATTTGAAAATTTACCACAACATAAAAATGTATTTTTCAAAAATGCTACTATTTGGACAAATGAAGCTGAGGGTATTTTACAAAATTCAGATCTCATAATATCAAATGGCAAGATTGTGGCAATTGGTAATTTATTAAATCCTCTTGATTATTTTAAAAAAGAACCATTTGAAACTATTGATGGCTCAAACTTGCATTTAACATCTGGAATAATTGACGAACATTCGCATATTGCAATCAGTAGAGGGGTGAATGAAGGTAGCCAAGCTGTTACTGCAGAAGTTCGAATTGGTGATGTCATCAATCCAAACGATCATAATATTTACAGGCAATTATCAGGAGGAACAGTTGCTGCTCAATTACTGCATGGTTCGGCTAATCCTGTGGGAGGGCAATCAGCAATTATTAAACTAAGATGGGGAGCTAGCGCTGAAGATATGAAAATTGCAGATGCTGATCAATTTATAAAATTTGCACTAGGAGAGAATGTAAAACAGAGTAATTGGGGAGATTTTGAAAATGAAAGATTTCCTCAAACAAGAATGGGAGTTGAGCAAGTGTTTTATGATGCCTTTTACAGAGCAAGAGCCTATCAAAAGGATTGGAAAGACTATAATTCTTTATCCTCTGGGGAGAAAAAGGAATCTATAGCACCAAGAGAAGATTTAGAACTAAATGCTTTGGTTGAAATTTTAAATGCTGAAAGGTTTATTACTTGCCATTCTTATGTCCAATCGGAGATAAATATGCTAATGCATGTGGCTGACTCTATGGGATTTACCGTTAATACTTTTACTCATATTTTGGAAGGATATAAAGTGGCAAATAAAATGAAGGAACATGGGGTCGGTGCTTCTAGCTTCTCTGATTGGTGGGCCTATAAATTTGAAGTAAATGAAGCTATCCCCTATAATGCAACACTACTTAATAATGCTGGAGTTGTTACAGCTATTAATTCTGATGATGCTGAAATGGGAAGAAGGCTAAACCAAGAAGCCGCTAAAGCAGTAAAATATGGTGGGACATCAGAAGAAGATGCTTGGAAAATGGTAACCCTTAATCCTGCTAAATTATTGCATTTAGATAGTAAAATGGGAAGCATCAAAATAGGTAAAGATGCCGATATTGTACTTTGGACTGATAATCCACTTTCGGTTTATGCTAAGGTAATACAGACTTATGTTGATGGAAAATTAATGTTTGATGTAGCCCTTGACAAACAATTACAACAAAGAGATAAGCAAGAAAGAATGCGGATTATTACCCTAATGAGTAAAGATAAAAATGGGGGAGAAAAAACAAAACCCGAGCCAACTGTAGAAAAATTATACCATTGTGATACCGAAGATGATGAATAGACTATTAACAACAATTTTTATCCTACTTATAACTATAAGTGGGCATGGACAAAAACCAACATTATTTATTGGTGCAACCGCACATTTAGGAAATGGAGAAGTAATCCAAAATGCTGCCATAAGCATAAAAAACGGGGAGTTTGATTTAGTGGCTGATGCTAGCAGGATAAGAATTGACCCTAGCGCTTTTGATACTATTTATAAGATTTATGGAAAACATATTTACCCTTCATTTATAGTACCAAATACTACATTAGGTATTACTGAAATTGATCAAGTAAGAGCCTCTCACGATTTCAATGAAACAGGAGGAATTAACCCCAATGTCAGGTCATTAATTGCATACAATACTGACTCCAAATTAGTTAAAACGATACGAACAAATGGAGTGCTTATAGCCCAAGTTACCCCAAGAGGAGGATTGATTTCTGGGCAGTCATCAATTATGTATTTAAATGGAGAAAATTGGGAAGATGCGGCATTAAAAGCAGATGATGGCATACATATTAATTGGCCAAATTCTTACTACAATACTGGATGGTGGGCTGAACCAGGAGAAACAGAAGAAAACAAAGAGTATGAAAATAAAATAATTGAACTTGAAAAATTATTTTCAAAAGCAAAAGCTTACGAATCTTCAATAAATATTATAGATCTTAAAATGGAAAGCATGAAAGGGCTTTTTGATGGGACAAAAAACTTGTATATTCATGCTAATAGTGCAAGTGACATTCGTGATGCTATTGATTTTTCAGAAAAACATCTTGTGAGAAATATTATAATTGTAGGCGGAGAAGATGCTCTTGCCATTGCTACTATTTTAGTTGAAAAAAATATTCCAGTTATACTTAATAGAGTACATAGATTGCCAAAATCGCAAGACAGTCCAGTTGACGAACCTTTTAAGCAAGCCAAGGAATTACAAGATGCTGGAGTATTATTTTGTCTGAGCTATGAAGGAGATATGGAGGCAATGGGAGCAAGAAATTTATCTTTTACCGCTGGAACCACTATTGCGTACGGGCAGGAATATGAAAAAGCAGTACAATCAATTACATTAAATACTGCTAAAATTCTTGGGATAGCTGATATTGTTGGCTCTATTGAAAGTGGGAAAAAAGCAACTTTCTTTATCAGCTCTGGTGATGCTTTAGATATGCGAACAAATAATGTTGAGCAAGCTTTTATTAATGGAATTGCTATTGATTTGAATAATCATCAGAAAGAGCTTTTTGAAAAATATAGAAATAGATAATATTGCTTTGGCTTTACAATTTTCTATTGAAACTTTCTAGTATTTAATGTTTCTGATGCAGCACTTTTTCAGTGTATGCAAGCATTAATGAAGAAAGTAAAAATACCACATGTATGATGACCTGCCACATTACATGTTCCGTTTCATGATTTTTAATATTTATAAATGTTTGTAGTAGATGAATACCCGAAACCCCAACTAGCGAGCCAGCCAGTTTAACCTTTAATGTTCCGGCATCCACTTTCTGAAGCCATTCAGGTTTATCTTCATGGCCATCAATATCAATTCTACTTACAAAAGTTGAATATCCTCCAATAATAACCATTATAAGGAGGTTGGCTACCATTGTTATATCGACCAATGTGAGTACCCCAAGCATCAATGCCGATTCTGAAATTACACTTATAGTTAAGCAAAGATGAATAAGTTCTGCAATAAATTTGTAAGTGTATAAAAGAGCTCCTACAATAAGTCCAGTGTAGAGTGGGGCTTGGATCCAGCGGCTTGCAAAAATGATTTTTTCAAATATGGTTTCTATTTTATTACTCATAATATTTTTTTTAAATTCTGTTTTTATTTTTCAATGTCAATGTATCTTTTCTCGTTTAATAAGTCTTGCACTACATTCATTTCGAATTCAGTTTTAATTTCGGAGCAACTTTCACGCATTTGTTTTCTAATTTGGTTTGCAAATTCGGGAAGTTTGTCACCCGAATCTTTCCATGTTTCTTTGTCTGACCATTGTGCATAACCTACGAATAATTGCTCGTCAGTTTTATGAAGTCTTGAACCATAACTACCTGAAAATCTATAAATCAACTTTGTTAGTTCTGTCCAAGCATTAATAAAATCATTTTCTTTTCCTTCTATGATTTTAAAAGAATAAATAACGGCGAATTTGTTTTCTGCATTCATATTATATCAATTTCCAAGGTGGATTTAGCACTTCACTGTCTGTTTACCATTAGCGGTAACTTTTTTATTGTTGCTAATATCCTATATTTTTCCGTACTCTACTCAAAACTTTTCGTGCTATAACTCTTGCTTTTTCAGCTCCTTTTGCGAGTTCGGCATCTAAAATATCTTTATGCTCCATCAAGTAATTGAACTTTTCTCTTTCAGTTTTATACGTAGTGCAAATAAACTCAAAAAGTTTCTGTTTGGCATCTCCGTAGCCATAATTTCCAGCAGCATAATTTGCTTTTAATTCAGCCGATTGCTTCTCAGAGGCTAATAATTTATACAACTTAAATACATTGCAACTTTCTCCATCTTTTGGTTCTTCCATTGCTATGGAATCGGTTTTGATACCCATTATTTGCTTCCTCAATTTTTTTTCTGGAAGAAAAATATCTATAACATTAGAGTATGATTTGCTCATTTTTTGGCCATCAGTACCAGGAACAATCATTACTCTCTCATCTACTTTTACTTCTGGCAATACCAATGTATTTGGGAATATATGATTTAAACGTGATGCAATATCTCTTGTGATTTCTAAATGTTGAACTTGGTCTTTTCCAACAGGGACAATATTAGCATCATAGAGTAAAATATCTGCTGCCATAAGAACAGGATAAGTAAAAAGTCCCGCATTTACATCTGTAATTCTATCCAATTTATCTTTAAAGGAATGGGCCAATTGCAGCCTGTTAAATGGAGCAAAACAATTTAAATACCAAGTTAGCTCGCAAACCTCAGCAACATCAGATTGGCGATAGAACAAATTCTTATTAGTATCAAAACCAAAAGCAAGCCAAGCGGCAGCAGTAGCATAGGTATTCTCTCTAAGTAACTTTGCATCTCTTATTGTTGTAAAAGAATGAAGATCGGCAATAAAAAATAAACTTTCATTTTTTGCATCTTTAGAAAGTTTTATGGCTGGGATGATTGCTCCTAATAGATTTCCTAAATGGGGAGTTCCCGTACTTTGGATTCCTGTAAGTATTCTTGCCATTTATTTAAAAATTTGATGTTGTAAAAATAGGATTTTTATCTTTGTGCCCATGAAATGGATAGGCTATCTTTTTAGTAGCATTTGGCGTTTGTGGTTTTTAATGGTATTTATTCTAGTGTTTATTGCTTTTGTGCCTGCTTTATTTTTCTTTACAGCAATTAAAAAAAATCAAATAGCTGTTGCTCACTTAACTAGGTATTGGAGCAAACTCACCCTTTGGCTTTCATTGGTATTTCCTGTAGTAGAGTGGGAAGAAAAAATTGACAAAAAAGGACATTATATATTTTGCCCTAACCATGTATCTACACTTGACATCCCATTAATTTTAGCAGTCCTCCCTCTTCCCTTACAATATATTGGAAAAGTAGAACTGACAAAACTTCCTTTATTTGGCTACTTCTATAAAAATAACTCTGTTATTGTAAATAGAGAAAACAGAAAAGATGCCTACACTGCCTTTTTAAAAGCAGGAGAAAGACTAAAGATGGGGTTGAGTATATGTATATTTGCTGAAGGAGGTATCCCTAGAACCAATATATTTCTAAAAAAGTTTAAAAATGGCCCTTTTCGATTAGCAATTGAGCAAAATCTTACTATAATTCCTATTACAATGCCTGATAATAAAAATATTTTCCCTCAAGAATATTTTAAAGGGAGGCCTGGAATTGTTAGAGTAAAAGTACATAAAGCTATTGACCCAAATAAATTAGAAGAAAAAACCATTGAGAATTTGAATACCTCAGTTTACAATACTATTTTTGAGCAATTGAAAAATTATGAGCAATAACATAAAGGTTGATGACAAATTAATAGCCGATCTTTCTAAATTAGCAAAACTAAAATTTGACAAGCAATCCGCTGAAAAAATGAAATCAGACTTAAGCACAATTCTTGGCTTTGTAGATGCTATTTCAAAAGTAGATACTGAAGGAGTAGAGCCATTAATTTATATGAGTGAGGAGGTAAATGTATTGCGCTCTGATGAAATTGGAAATGAAGTGTCGCAACAAGACGCCCTTAAAAATGCACCTCAAAAAGATTCAGATTACTTTAAAGTGCCTACTGTTTTAAAAAAATAATTACAGATTAAACCAGCTTTCCGCTCTCTCTTTATTCTTTAATGAAAAAGAATTATCTTTATACATAAACTCATTAGTTATATTATTATACCTATAATCAGCACCCCATTCTTTATGGTTTTTTGATAATTCTTCAATAGCATTCATAATAAAATGCATCTCCTCATCGGTCATAGTTGGATGAATTGACATACGCACCCAACCAGGCTTTAAAGTTAAGTCCCCATCATTTATTTTTGTAGTGATCTCGCAAGATTGTTCTTTTTCAACATTTAACAAAATATGTCCGTATGTTCCTGCGCATGAACATCCTCCTCTTACTTGTATGCCGAATTTATCATTTAACAATTGTACCGCAAGATTAAAATGCAAATCATCAATATAAAAAGAATAAACTCCTAATCTTTCAGAAAAATTACTAGCCAAAACATGGGCATTTTTTAGTTGCGAAAATTTTTGCCACACTATTTTATGCAGTTCATGCTCTCTATCCAATATGTTTTTTACTCCCATTTGCTGTTTTAACTGCAAGACAAGTGCTGTTTTTATGGTTTGTAAAAATGCTGGCGTTCCTCCATCTTCTCTTAGCTGAATATCATTCACATATTTATGTTCTCCCCACGGGTTTGTCCAATCTACAGTTCCTCCACCTGGGCTATCGGGTACTTTATTTGTATACAAATCTTTATTAAACACTAAGATCCCTGATGCCCCAGGACCTCCTAAAAATTTGTGCGGAGAAAAATAAATAGCGTCCAGTTTTTGCTTAGTATTTTTTGGGTGCATGTCAATATCAATATAGGGTGCCGAACAAGCAAAATCAACAAAACAAAATCCCTTATTTTCATGCATTATTTCTGCAATTTCATAATACGGAGTGAAAACACCCGTAACATTAGAGCAAGAAGTAACAGCTGCAATTTTAAAATCTCTATCCTTATATTTTTCAAGCAAAACTTTCAGTTGTTCCAAATCCACATGTCCATCTTTGGTATGGGGAATCACTATTACCTCAGCAATAGTTTCGATCCATGAAGTTTGGTTGGAGTGATGCTCCATATGGGTGACAAAAACAATTGGTCTATTTTCAATTTTAATTTTATCTGCATACTTCTCATGAATTTTTAATCCTAAAATTCTTTGAAATTTATTAACCAGCACTGTCATTCCTGCACCTGCTGAAATAAGAACATCATCATCATTTGCCCCAACATGATTCTTGATAATATGAACAGCCTCATCAAAAGCTAAACTCATAGTGGCTCCTGTAGTAGAAGTTTCAGTATGTGTATTTGCTACAAAAGGGAATACTTCATTGTTTAACTTTTCCTCAATACCCTTATAGATTCTACCACTAGCAATCCAATCAGCATAAATAATTTTTTTCTCTCCAAAAGGAGAGAGAAAGGTTTGATTTCTACCAACAATATTTTCTCTAAAAGGAGTAAAGTATTTCTCTAAATTCATAATTATTAGAATTGCGACAAACTTACGCCATTTTCATTAATATCTAATACCGAACTTACTCCTAATCTTATACTTCTATTATCGTCTAAATGTCCAGATGGAAATCCAAAACAAGTAGGGAAATTATAATCTTTTAAATGATCTAAAATTATCTCTTCAGCTGTTTTTCCAAAAGGGATATTATTATCATTCATATTGCTCATTCCTCCAATTATCATGCCCTTCAAATTATTGAATTTGCCATTTCTTTTCATATTTATCATCATTCTATCAATGTGGTACAAATATTCGTCTAAATCTTCCATAAATAGAATTTTTCCATCTGTATTTATATCCGAATTTGACCCAAGCAATGAATATAAAATAGATAAATTACCTCCAATAATTTCTGCATTAACCTTACCTAATCGATTAAATTTATGAACTGGGCTTTCAATACTATTTGCTTTTCCAAAAAGAGAATTTTTTAAACTCTCTAAAGATTTTGGAGTGTTTTTAGAAAAATTAATTGGCATAGTAGCATGCAAAGTTGCTACTCCAAGTTGATTTAAATGAGAATGCAAAACCGTAATATCACTAAAACCAATAATCCATTTAGGATTTTTTACCAACTTAGAAAAATTGATTTTATCAATAATTTGAACTGTACCATAGCCTCCTCTTGCGCACAAGATTGCTTTGATAGCATCATCATCAATCATATTTTGCAAATCAATTGTTCTTTGCTCTACAGTGCCTGCAAACTGATTATCCTCTTCAAATAAAAAATTTCCAAGAACTACTTCCAAGCCCCAAGATTGAAGAATTTCTATAGCAGGATTTAAATCTTCTAATGAAATTTTTCTGGCCGTAGCAATAATTCCAATCTTATCGCCAATTTTAATTTTGTTAGGGATTATCATAAATCCAATTTATTTAGTTGTAAAACTTATCTTTGCGAAAATAAATTTTTTTTGATAAAAATGAGTACAAAAAGATATACTGTTACATCAGCTCTTCTTTACGCAAACGGGCCTATACATATTGGGCACATTGCTGGGGCTTATTTGCCAGCGGACATTTATGTTCGGTATTTAAAAGGGAAAGGACATGATGTTGCTTTTATTTGTGGCTCTGATGAACATGGTGCGGCAATTACTTTGCAGGCAAAAAAAGAAGGAATTTCTCCTCAAAAAATTATAGATAAATACCATTCCATCAACAAAAAAACATTTGCTGATTTTGGTATTGATTTTAGTATTTACCACAGAACTTCTGAAAAACTCCATCATGATACTGCCCAGGATTTCTTCAAAACATTGGAAGAGAAAAATGTTTTTACTAAAAAAACTACTGAGCAATTTTATGATGACAAAAACAAGCAATTCTTAGCGGATAGATATATTTCTGGTGAATGCCCAAAATGTGGGGGAGCTGGCGCTTATGGAGATCAATGCGAAAAATGTGGGAGTACTTTAAGCCCTGAAGAATTAATCAATCCAAAATCTACTTTAAGTGGAAACACTCCTATTAAAAAAGAAACTTCTCATTGGTATTTACCAATGCAAAATCATGAAAAATGGTTGAAAGAATGGATTGAAAAAGGGGAGCTTGATGGGAAAAATCATCATGACTCTAAGGCTTGGAAAAGTCAGGTTTTAGGCCAATGCAAATCTTGGATTGACGGAGGATTGCAAGAAAGAGCTATGACCAGAGATTTAGATTGGGGAGTAAAAGTTCCTTTAAAAGATACTCAAGGAAAAGTACTTTATGTTTGGTTAGACGCCCCAATTGGATATATTTCAGCAACCAAACAATGGGCTGCTGATAATGGTAAAAATTGGGAAGATTACTGGAAAAATGAAGATACTGAATTGGTTCATTTTATTGGAAAGGACAATATCGTTTTCCATTGTATTATTTTTCCAATCATATTAAAATCCCATGGAGATTATATTCTGCCAACAAATGTTCCTGCTAATGAGTTCCTAAATTTGGAAGGTAAAAAACTTTCAACTTCTCGTAATTGGGCAATTTGGCTACACGAATATTTGGAAGATTTTAAAGGCCAAGAAGATGCTTTGCGTTATGCCCTTTGCGCTACTGCCCCTGAAGGAAAAGACACTGACTTTACTTGGGCAGATTTTCAAGCTAGAAACAACAATGAGTTGGTTGCTATTTTTGGAAATTTTATAAATCGTGTTGTCGTTTTAACCCATAAATATTGGGAAGGGAATGTGCCTAGGCCAAATAATCTTGATAATTACGATAAAGAAGTTTTGGAAAAACTTGGGGAATTTCCTAATAAAATTGGTGATTCAATTGAAAAATTCAGATTTAGAGAAGCTCTAGCAGAGCTAATGAATTTAGCCCGATTAGGCAATAAATATCTAGCAGATACTGAGCCTTGGAAATTAAAAACAATTGATGAGAAAAGAACTGAAACAATCCTAAATATTGCAATTCAAATTGCTGCTTCTTTAGCCATTTTATCTGAGCCATTTTTACCTTTTTCATCTGAAAAATTAAAAATCATATTAGCTCTTAAGAATGTTAATTGGAATGATGCTGGTGGGATTATTATTAAAGAAAATCATCAACTTAACCAAGCAACTCATTTATTTGAAAAAATTGAAGATGAAAAGATTGCAAAGCAATTAGAAAAATTAAAGTCGTAAATTTTTATTACTTTTAACAAAAAATAATATTATGAAAAAATTACTTTTACTATCATTAACTCTTTTAATCAGTAACTTTATTTTCTGTCAATGTAATGGTAGGTATGAAACAGAAATATTTAGCTCAGTCACTAAAACCACAGTTAACTATTCGGATGTTTATACAAACTCTTTTCATGAAATGGATATTTATACTCCTAATGGAGATACGGAAATAAATAGACCCCTAATTTTATATATGCATGGAGGCTCCTTTACAGGCGGGGACAAAACAATGACTGATTGTATAGATTTCTGTGAAAGCATGGCAAAAAGAGGTTATGTTACAGCTTCTTTAAACTACAGACTAGCCAATATAATTTCGTTTTTGACAAGTAACGCAACTCAATATGAAACCGTCTTAAAAGCTGTTTCTGATGCAAAAGCTGCTATTCGGTATTTTCGAGAAGATTTTGCCAATGGCGATACTTATGGAATTGACCCTAATACTATTTTTGTTGGTGGCTATTCAGCAGGAGCGGTAATAGCAATCCATTTAGCTTATATTGATGCCATTTCAGATCTTCCAACTACACCTATAAATGTGCAGACAATTGTAACTAATGTAGGTGGATCTTATGGCTTAGAAGGAGATGCTGGAAATTATGGCTATTCTTCAGATGTAAGTGGAGTTATTAGTTTTGCGGGCGGGATAAATGATGTTAGTTGGATAGATGCAAATGATGAGCCATTGGTTAGCGTACAAGGGACTACAGACCTTACTGTTAATTACAATTGCGGACCAGGGATGAATAATGCTGCAATTCTCACTTTGTGCGGTTCAGGAGAAATGCACCCACAGGCTGATTTAGTTGGAGTGCTTAATGACAAATTAATATTTAATGGAGAGGATCATGGATGGGCTGGATATGGAAATAGTAATCCTAAATTTACACAAGCTTTAGATTTCACAACCGATTTCTTATTCCCTTTATTGCCTTGTAATAGCACTACTGCTATTACTGAATTCCAGGAAGAGGAAAGACAATTAATTAAAATTATAGATATCTTAGGAAGAACCTCAGATGTAATTACAAATAGCCCATTATTTTACATCTATTCTGACGGAAGTGTTGAGCATAAGATTATTATTAACTAATTGGCCGATCATAATCAGCTAGGAAAAGATGGTGAGTTAATTGCCTTCATGATTTTACAAAGGGATAATTACAATATCCTACATACTAATTGGAAATACAAAAAGGCAGAAGTTGATATCATAGCTGAAAAAGATGATTTCTTAATATTTATTGAGGTAAAAACAAGAGGAAATACTAAATACGGAAAACCATCAGATGCAATTGACAAACAGAAAATTGCACTTTACAAAGATGCTGTTGAGGGATATTTAGAGCAATACCCCTGTGAACTTGAAATTCGTTTTGATGTAATAAGTATTATTATCGGAAAAGACGAAACAGAAATAGAGCATATCTCTAATGCCTTTTAAAGAACTGCTTATATTTGCGGAAAATTTCAGTTATGAAAAGAGAAGGGAAATCAAAAAAAGACTTTAGCCCAAAAAATCCTACTAAATCATCATTTAGAACCAAGCAAAATGCTCAGAAAAAAATAGATGATGGCAAGATGAGATTAAATAAATTTATCTCAAATGCTGGAATTTGTAGCAGAAGAGAGGCAGATAAATTTATTGAAGCAGGATTAGTAACTGTAAATGGAATTGGCGTTACTGAAATGGGGTATAGAGTAAGCTCCACTGATATTGTAAAATTTAATGACCAAAAACTCAAGTCAGAAGCTCTAAGATATGTGCTTTTAAACAAGCCAAAAAATTATTCAGGAAGAATTGATAGTGGAACTCAAACAGTCTCAGTAATGAGTTTAATTTCTTCTGCTTGTAAAGAAAGAGTTTTCCCAATTGATAAACTACTAAAAACAGAAACTGGATTACTCGTCTTTACCAATGACACTACACTAGCTAAAAAACTTGGAAGCAGAAGTCAAACCATTAAATCTATTTATCAAATAACACTTGATAAGAATTTGAGCCAAACAGATTTAGAGAAAATAAGAGAAGGTGTATTTATGAATGGGAAAACCAATACTTTTGAGTCTATCTCTTACATACAAAGTAAAGAAAAAAATGAAATTGGGATTGAGCATAATAGAGGAGGAATAAAGTATATAAAAGAGATTTTTGAAAAAATAAATTATAACGTTACAAAATTAGACCGAGTGTTTTTTGGGGGATTAACAAAGAAAAATTTACCCAGAAAACAGTATCGACATCTCTCTCAAGATGAAATTAATATCTTAAAAAGACTATAAATCTATTTGTTTCGTTATTCTTCTGATTATCGTACTTTTATAGCTTAAATGAAACAAATTTTCAAACGTATTGTAAAGGTTTTGCTTATCTCTCTATTTCTTCTAGGGAGTGTTATTTTTATAATTATTACCTACTTTGCTGACGACATAAAAAAAAGTGTAATAAATAAAATCCAGCAAAATCTAGAGTCTCCATTAATTTTTGATGATGTTGAGTTTACAGTTTATGATAATTTTCCCTATGCCTCTGTAAAAATTACAAATTTATTAATTCTCGAATCAAAAGGATTTAATAATGATACTCTTTTATTTACTAAGTGTGCTTATGTAGAATTAAGTCTACTTGATATTATTAATAAAGTTTATGATTTGCAAAGTATTATAATTACTGATGCAAAAATTAATATACAATACAATGATTTAAAGGTTCCAAATTTCCTGATTTTCAAGAAAAATACCAAAGAAAAAACTCCTGTTTCCATTCAGAAAATTACCCTTCTTAATACTGAGCTGAATATTAAAAAAGAAGTCCCTATACTTAATATGAGTTGGGCTTTAAAAAGATCTATTATTTCGATTAATGACAAAACTAAATACGAATTTAATGTTGATGGTTTCTCAAATAAATTAGTTGTAGGAATTACAGATTATATGAATGCTAAAAAATTTGATTTTACTGCCAATACTGAAATTTCAAAGGATACCATTAGCATATTAGAATCTGATTTAAATATTGAGAATATACTCTTTAATGTAAAAGGATCTGTATTTCAGGCAAATACACTTGATTTAGAAATTGACGGACAAGGGCAAGAAATAAAGCAAATAATCACCCATCTACCAGAAAATATAAAGAAAGTATGCTCGCCATTTATTGTAACTGGAAAAATCACTTTTAATAGTTCTTTGAAAGGTTTGATAAATAAAGACAACAATCCATTATTTGAAATGAACTATGAGGTTACGCAAGGAGATTTTAAATTGAAATCTATGCCTTTTGAATTGCATAATGTGCAAATGAATGGAGAGCTCAGTAATGGAAAAGATAGAAATTTCAATTCTACAAAAATCGTGTCTAATTTATTTAAAGCCAAAACAAAAAATGGCGATATAAATGGAAAGTTTACTCTAACAAATCTGAATAATTATTTTTTGGACTCTCAATTTAAATCATCTTGGGATTTAACAGAAGTAAACCGCTATTTTGAAGACTCTCCTTTTATCGGATTAAGAGGAAGGTTAATTACAACCACTAATTATAAAGGAAATATCGCTTTTGATAGTCGCTTTAAAAAGATGTTTTTAAATGCCAATCATAAATCGGATGCTAAATTTGAAAATGTAACATTTAATTACCAAAAATTTCCTCTAAAATTTACTTTTGAATCTATCGATTGCAAACTTGTTAATCATAAGATTTTAGTAAATTCATGTAAAGCAACTATCTCAGAAACAGATTTTAATTTTAAGGGCGAAATGCTGAACTTTATTGCCTATATACTTGAGGCGGCTCCTAAAATTTATGTTGATGGTGATATAAAATCAACTTACACGAATTTCTCTGAAGTGATGACCTTAGGAAATCTTTCTAAAGGAGATGGCAAGGGTAATGGGGAGAGCAAAGCAATAATGTCAAATTGGATTGATGCTAATACAACCATTGATATTAAGAACTTTGCATATGAAAATTTTATCGCTACTAATTTAAGTGGAATTATCTCCTATAAAAATGGAGAAATTAATGGAACTAATTTAACTGCCAAATCATTAAATGGAGAAATAGCTGGCGGGTTCACTTTAACTGAGCCAATAAATAATCATCTAAAATTACTAAGCAATATCAGATTAAAACAAATCAATATCAGAAATTCTTTTGATGCATTTAATAATTATGGTCAGACATTTATTTCCAAAGAGCAGCTAAAAGGCGTAGGCACTGCCGAGCTAAATATTGAATCCCATTGGAAGCCTAATTTTGTATTAGATACAAAAAAGTTAAAAGTAAAATCTCATTTAATTATTGAAAAAGGGGAATTAATCGATTTCAAACCATTAGAAAGTTTATCATCATATGTAAGTTTAAACGAACTAAAGCATGTAAAATTTTCAACTCTTGAAAATACTATTGATGTAGCTAATGAGATTATCACTATTCCAACTATGGAAATAAAATCATCCGCTCTTTCTATCTTTTTATCAGGCACACATACGTTTAAACAAGACATTAATTATGAAGTGACATTATTGTTATCGGAACTCCTTTCAACCTCATTCAGAAAAAAGAATACCAAAATAACTGAATTTGGAGAAGAAAAAAAAGATGGAAAAATGTTTACTACTGTATACTTTAAGATGACTGGGAATACAGATGATCCTAAAATCTCTTTGGATAAGATTCGTTTTATGGAAGATGTAAATAAAAGCGTGAAAAAAGAGAAAGAAATAATAACCAATATTATTAAAGAAGATATCTTGCAAACAGAAGAAAAGGAGAAAGAAGAAGAAAAAGGCCAAGAAATAGAAATTGAATGGAATCCTGAATTATAAAAAATGGATATATACGCTAAACAACAAAAGTGGAAATTTGTATTAATTGGATTTGCAATTCTTATTGGAATTTCATCTCTTTTTGTCACAAATATGCTAGTTAAAGAACTTAAACTAGAGGAAAGAAAAAAGATAGAACTTTGGGCAGCAGCAACTAATCAATTGGTAAATTTAACAGGAGAGGGAGATTTTTCTTTAGCCATAAAAGTGATTTCTGAAAATAACAATATCCCTGTAATATTAGTGGATGACTGTGATACTATTCTAGAGAGTAGAAATTTTGAGATTTACACAAAAGTTGATAGTTTCTTTTTTAGTATTGGAATTTTAAGTCCTACCGAAATTACCCCGGAATTCCTTAGAAAGGAATTAACTAGCATAAAAGAAAACGGAGAAGCTCCTATTGAAGTTCCTATAATTGGAGATACCCAATGGATTTATTATAAAGACTCTGTTCTACTTAACAGATTGCGTTTTTATCCCATTTATCAACTTGGATTTATTGGCATTTTCATGTTTATTGCTTACTTTATATTTAGTTCAAGCAGAAGATCTGAACAAAACCAAGTGTGGGCAGGCATGGCTAAAGAAACGGCACATCAGTTAGGCACTCCACTATCTTCTCTAATGGCTTGGTTAGAGCTATTAAAATCAAAAGAGGGCATGAAAGAGATGGTTGTAGAAATGGAAAAAGATATTATTCGTTTGGAGACAATAACAGCCAGATTTTCAAAAATAGGATCAAAACCAAACTTAGAAACTATTAATATTATCGAGTTATTAAAAGAGTCTACCAATTATTTAAAATCTCGTTTTACAGAAAAAGTAAACATCAAAATGAATTTTGAAAAGGAGGAAGTTTTAGTGCCTGTAAGTCAAGTGCTGCTTAATTGGGTGATTGAAAATATTTGCAAAAATGCCGTTGACGCTATCAAAGGTAAGGGAGAAATAGAAGTGAGTGTAATTGAAGAGAAAACCCATGTTCTAATCAACATTTCTGATAATGGAGAAGGAATTAATCGTTCCATTTTAAAAAATATTTTTAAGCCTGGTGTTACCTCAAAAAAAAGAGGATGGGGCTTGGGGTTATCTCTTTCTAAACGAATAGTGGAGCAATATCATAAAGGAAGTCTATTTGTAATGCAGTCGGAAAAAGGAGTAGGAACTACTTTTACAATTAAATTGCCAAAAGCCTAAATTATAGAATTCCCTTAACTCTTTTTATAAAGCTTTAAATTGTATACTTAAAGAATTTACGCAATGCCTTGTGTCTTTTTCGGTAATCTGCTCTCCATGAAAAACATGACCTAAATGACCATCGCACTTAGCACAGCAAATTTCTGTTCTTACTCTACCTCTACTTAAATCTTCATAGCGCACAATAGCTCCCTTAATCTCATCATCAAATGAGGGCCAGCCACAACCAGAGTTAAATTTGGTGCTAGATTGGTAAAGTGGCGATTTACATGCTCTACATATAAAAATACCGGCTTCATAAAAGTCATTGTATTCTCCAGTAAAAGGAGCTTCAGTGCCTTTGTCTTTAAGGATGTGTTTTTCCTCAGGTGTTAGGTGTGAAAAATAATCTTCTTGCATTATGCAAAAATAAAAAAAGCCTCCAGTTGGAGGCTTCTTTATTAAATAAAACTTCTTTTAAAAAGTGGTTGTTCCATCAGCTTGATAGACATAATTAAATGTATAATAGCCACCATATGGATTAGTCATAGGATTATCATAAAAATTTAAAATCTCAACTTTTGCATATTTATTGTCATGGGTTCTAAAAACAAAAATCTTTCCTGCAAGCGGCTCTAAAATTGGAGCTTGTGGAATGTCGTTGTTATAAAGACTCCAGCCAAGAGGCTCAACCGCCGGGGGAAAAACCTGCCCCTGATCGTCAATAATTGCAGTTGTACCAAACATACCTGCATTATCTCCATCTTGCTTCAAAAGAGCTAAATTTACTGAAGTTATTTGATCCATAAGTCCATCTATTCTATAAGCTGCAGC
>JACKQG010002081.1_pt1 | contig 18415 bp, 13 predicted proteins | sample 8237621 | NCBI WGS metagenome assembly JACKQG01 (sample SAMN15677084, study PRJNA649215) | marine metagenome | biome: marine; feature: Black Sea; material: saline water; isolation source: suspended particulate matter (SPM) from the Black Sea western gyre | collected 2013-06-09/2013-06-10 | depth... | reverse complement strand
CAGCGATATTGCCATCAGAGAAGCCAAAAACGCGACGAACTTCCTGTGGGCTCGTCAGACCGGCTTCGACCGCCTCCAACGCGCGGGACCAGTGGGGGACCATGCCGGCCCGGATCGCCAATTGCTCCAATTGCGAGGCGTCGCTTTGCGACAGTATGGCACGGCCCAATTCGTCCGGCCGTGCCTCCAGCATCTCCGCCAGCACGATGCGACCGCGATATCCCGTGCCCAGGCAATCCTCGCAACCCGCCTCGATGCGAAAGTGCTTCACTGGCAGACCCAGCGTTGCCGAGGCGTCATCACAGTCCGTGGCACAGTCGCATAGCCTCCGAACCAGACGTTGACTAAGAATGGCCAGGATGCCGCTGCGGAGCAAATACGGCTCGATGCCCATGTCGGACAAGCGGCTGATCACGCCGGCGGCGCTACCGGCATGAAATGTCGTCAGCACCAAGTGCCCCGTCAACGCCGCCTGAAACGCAGTTTCGGCCGTCACCCGGTCGCGAATCTCTCCGACAAAGATGACTTCGGGATCCTGTCGCATCAACGACCGTAGACCTGTGGGGAAATCGAATCCCGCGGCTTCGTTCGCTTGCGATTGCGCCACGCCCTCGACGGCCACCTCGATGGGATCTTCCAGCGAGACAAGGCTCTTTTGACCGCCAGAACCGCGCACCAGTTCGCGAAGGGCGGCGTAGGCGGTCGTCGTCTTGCCGCTGCCGGCGGGCCCGCTGATCAGGACGGCCCCGGATGTCTCAGCCAACTCCTGTTTCAATGTCGCGTGAACCTCGCTCGGCAGACCTAGATCTTCCAGGTACAAATACTGCCGCTCCGCCGCAAACAGTCGAACCACGGCCCGTTCGCCGTGCAGCGTGGGGAAAGTGCTTACACGCATTTCCACGTCGCCATCAGCCGCGCGAATGCGACCTTCCTGTGGTACTTCGCTCCGATAAGTCAGCAGTTCGGCCATGACCTTTAGACGAGTGACCACGTCGGATGCTTCACCACGCGCAAACTCGCCAACGTCCTGCAACACCCCGTCCAAACGCCAACGCACTTCCAGGCCGTCGGCGGTCGGCTGCAGATGCACGTCGCTGACGCCCATTTCACGAGCGGCGCCAAGCAACTGGTCGACAAACTGCGTCGCGTATGCCGTACCTGAAGAATCCAGTACGGTGAGTTCTTGTCGAGTCTGACTGGCAAATGAAGGGTTTGTCACGTGCGCACCATCAAGGTCATCGAGGGACAATTAGCAGACTGACGTGTAGGCCGGAACAAGTCCGCGCAGTTTCGGCATCTGGCAGCATTCGTGCCGGAACTGCGCGGACTTGTTCCGGCCTACATATCTACCCATCAAACACAATTTGACACCGTACTAGAAGATTCTAAACGCAATGCCGTGAATTCGCCAGTTTAACCAACAGAGATCGCTCCCCAGCCGCCACCACCAGGGGTCTCGATGATCAACACGTCGCCCGGAGACGCCGTGAATTGAGCGCATCCAGGCAGGGATTCAGTCGAGCCGTTGGTGCGCACAAGGAGGTTCCGGCCGGGCGTTCCGGGTTGGCCACCTGCCACGCCATACGGCGAGTAGTTGCCGCGTCGCTGCGAAAGAATCGACACTTCCAGCGGTCGAAGGAACTTCAGTCGGCGAACGACTCCATCGCCTCCAGGATGTTGTCCCGCACCGCCTGAATCGCGGCGAATCGAAAACTCTTCGACAAGCACAGGGTACCGCTGCTCGATCACCTCGGGATCGGTCAACCGCGTATTGGTCATGTGCGTATGAACTGCGTCAGCGCCCGGGGCATCGGGCGTTGCACCGGCTCCGCCGCAGATCGTTTCGTAGTAGCCGAACGTCTTGTCGCCGAACACCAGATTGTTCATCGTGCCCTGACTGGCGGCTGCCACGCCCAACGCTCCCAACAGAACATCGACCACGCGCTGTGATGTCTCGACATTGCCGCCCACGACCGCGGCACACTGCTGCGGGGAATCGCGTTCCGGAGGGTTGAGCAGGCATTTGGGAAGAACCAGTTTCACCGGCGCGAGAACGCCTTGGTTCAATGGGATGTCTTCGTCGATCAAGCACCGCAGGCAATACATCGTCGCAGCGGTGACGATGGCGCGATTTGCATTCAAGTTTCCTGCGAGCACCGGCCCCGTACTGGTGAAGTCGATCGTGGCCGAGTCACCGGCGATGGTCACTGCGACGGCGATCGGCGATCCGTCGTCCAAATGGTCAACGAACTGATGGCAACCGTCGGGCAGTCGCTCCAGCGCCATCCGCATCTTGCGATCAGCCGCCTCCTGAATGTGGCTCATGTACGCCTCGACGACCGGCAACGTGTAGCCTTCGACGAGCGTCAGCAGATCGTTTGCGCCTTGCCGGTTCGCCGCGACTTGAGCTGCGATGTCGGCCAGGTTGTCGTCCGGACTGCGCGTCGCGTGTTCACCCGCAGTGAGCAGGTGTCGCAGTTGTTCCATTCGAGACCGGCCCGCTTCCACAAGTTTGAAGTTCCGAATGACCACGCCTTCTTCCGCCAAGTTCCGTGAGAACGGTGGCATCGATCCGGGCGAGATACCGCCGAGTTCGGCGTGGTGAGCGCGGCTGGCCGTGAAAAACAGCAGCCGCCCGGTGCCAGAATCGTGGACGGGAGTGACGACGGTTACGTCGGGCAGGTGTGATCCGCCGCGATACGGATCGTTGGTCACGAAGACGTCGCCAGGCTCGACCCGCGAATTGTCCACAATGATGCGTTTGACCGTTTCGCTCATCGCCCCCAAGTGGACCGGGATGTGCGGGGCGTTCACCACCAAGTCCCCGGAGGGCGTGAACAAGGCGCAACTGAAATCGAGCCTTTCCTTGACGTTCACGCTGATGGATGTGTTTCGCAGCGTGATTCCCATTTGCTCGGCGATCGCGGCGAACTGATTGTTGAAGATCTCCAGCATCACGGGGTCGGCAATCGTCGTCGGACGAAGTTTCCCCCTTTCTTTGCCGCTCACGTGTTCAGCGTTCCTCGATCGCTCGGACTCTCTCTCCAGCAGCAACTCGCCGCCGGTCAACATTGCAGCCGTCCAGCCGGGATCGACGACGGTGGTGGAAGTGCTTTCGGCCACGATCGCTGGTCCCACGAAGATGTCGCCCCGTCGCAGGTCGTTTCGCCGATGGACGTCGGCGTCATGCCACTGGCCGTCGAAGTGCACTCGCGTTGTCCCGGAAGGCTGCGGAGAACTCTGCGGTGCCGGACGCGACGCGGGCAACTGTGTGCTCGACCGCCCCACGACCTCTACTTTGACCGCAACGATCTCCAACGGACGATTCTCGTGTACATAGCCGTATCGTCGTCGATGCTCCTGCTCGTAGGCTTGCGCGTAAGTACCTTCGTTTGGCGCCGGTATGGTCAGGAAGGCGTCCAGGCCCGAGTAGCGCAAGTCGAGCGAGCGGATTACCTCAATTTGACCCTCGGCGACGCCTTCAGCGACCACTTCCCGGCACGCATCGGCCGCCAGCCGTTCGAAGACCGCCGCCAAATTGGCGACCGCCTGTTCGCTATACTCCCGATAGACTCCTTCGGCTCGATGTCTGACAACATCGGCCAAGCCGATCCCGTATGCGCTCAGTATTCCCGCATCGGGATGGTTCAGGATGCTTTCCACGCCGAGTTCTTCCGCCACGGCGCACGCATGTTGCGGCGCAGCGCCGCCAAATGCGACCAACACATACTCGCGCGGGTTGTAGCCTTTGGCAATCGAGATGGAACGGATTGCGTTGGCCATGTTCGCGTTGGCCACTTTCAGGAATCCTTCTGCCAGTTCGTGTGGCTGGTAGCGCTCGCCTGTGGCCAATTCAATGTCATCGCAAAGCTGCCTCAGGCGATCTTCGACAGCCCCATGATCCAGTGGAAACGGAAAATAGTCCGGCAGTAGCTTGCCGAGGTACAGGTTCACGTCAGTCACCGTCAGAGGTCCGCCGCGACCGTAACAGGCTGGTCCCGGTTCGGCGCCCGCGCTGTCCGGACCGACGGTCAGCTTGACACCATCGAACCAGCAAATCGAGCCGCCGCCCGCGGCGACCGTCTCGATGGACAGCATGGGAGCGACAACGCGCACACCGGCTTTTTCGGTTTCGTACTCCAATTCGAAGCGGCCATCGAATCGCGATACGTCGGTGCTCGTGCCGCCCATGTCAAATCCGATGGCACGCTCGAAGCCTGCGGCCCCGGCCACTCGCGAGAAACCGACCACGCCACCCGCCGGACCCGAAAGGATGCTGTCCTTTCCCACGAACCGATCTGCACTGACCAAGCCGCCTGCCGATGTGAGTAGTCGAATGTCGCTAGTCCCGCCTCGATTCAGTGATCCGCGAAGCTTGTCGACATACGATTGCAGCACGGGATTCAGGTAGGCATCAACGACGGTAGTATCGCCGCGCGACACGATCTTGATCAGCGGAGCGATCTCGTGAGACAGGCTGATTTCCGCAAAGCCGACTTCGCGGGCCAATTGGCCGACCAGGACTTCGTGCTCGGGCTGGCAGTAGGCGTTCAGTAGACACACCGCGAGTGATTCGATGCCGCTGTCGCGCAGCGCGGCCAACGAAGAACGAATCTCCCCCGGATCGGGGCGGACCAGCACTTTTCCATTCGGTGTGATGCGTTCGTCGATTTCTGCAACGGCTTCGAACAGTGGCTCGGGTTTTCGGATCGTCAGATCGAACAGACGCGGGCGGTTCTGATACCCAATGCGCAACACATCGGCAAAGCCTTGAGTGGTAACGAACGCAGTCTTTGCTCCGCGGCGAGTGACCAGCGCATTAGTGCCTCGCGTGGTACCCAGCTTCAGAATTAGCGGCGGGATCTCGTCATACAATCGGAACCCCATAAGAAAGCGGATCGCTAGCACCGGCGCTTCTTCGCCGGCGGCTAGCTCATACGCTTGGACTTGGTGAGGCATCGGAACAAGCGGTTTGTCGAGGACGATCTCGCCCGTCGCGTTGTTGAATCCGGCTACGACGCTATGGGCAACGACGTTGCCTTCTGCATCGAGCAAATGGAAAACGTAGCCGCGCCAAAACTCGTCCGGTTCACCGCAACGCGCGGAATCGACAATTCTGGTACCTCCATCGCTAACCGCCTCGACCCGTCCCTTCGTCACACCCGAACTTAGCACCTTGTGCCGCACGAGCGATCCGTCCGGGCGGCGCGCGAAGCAGTCGGTGAACGTACCTCCCACGTCGATCCAAAATTCCCAGCAATGGTCCAATATCTACCCCCGCACGAAGGGATTGTATTGTTTCTCCTCGCCGATCGTCGTCGATTCGCCATGCCCGGGCCACACCACGGTGTCGTCCGGCAGCGAGTAGAGTTTCGATCGGATCGACTCGAACAGTTGATCAATGTCGCCGTCGGGGAAATCGGCGCGGCCTATACCGCCTTGGAACAACATGTCGCCGCCGAACACGATCCAGGGCGATTCGCCTTTCCACAGGTAGACCACGTGGCCAATCGAATGCCCCGGTGTCTCCAGTACCTCGAATTCGAGGCCGGCGGCGGCGTAGGTGTCACCGTCGCGTACCGTGTGGTCCGCGGCCGGGCTAGTGAGCCCGACCCCAAAAGTCGCGGACAGGTTTTCCGCCGGATCGATTAACTTCCCTGCCTCAGCCGCGCCGATAACCAGAGGGCAATCCGGCCAACGCTGCTTCAAGGTCACGTTCCCCGCGATGTGATCCGCATGTCCGTGTGTGTTCAGAATAGCCGCGAGCGCTAAATGTTTCGATTCAATGTGATCGATGATCTTGTCGGCGTCGAATCCAGGGTCGACCACCACACAATCATCACGCCCCTCCAGGTGCGAAATAAACGCATTCTCCATGAATGCTTGCGAGACCACTACATCCAGTATCATTTTCGAGTTCGCCACAAATCGTCTCCCATCGAATTGACGATGTCACTACAATAACGACCTTCTCGGTTCCGCTACGTTGTTCATTCGAGACCAGTCAGGGAGGCAGGGTTTGCCCTACCACGATCGAGATGGCATCGTAAAATAGAACGGTAGTGCCAATTGCCCAATCGCGGAGAATGACCGTTTGGTCAATCGCGGTTTCGGAACCAGAGAAGACTCATTATTGGGCGCATGGAGTTACGATACAATGAGTCGAGGTCTTTGACTGTTTCTCGCACAGGGAGGGAAGAGAGGCCGGTCGGCCCCCTAAATTGAAGGACCGGAAAGCGTTCTCTCCTGTTTCTGGGAGATCTAATACATGACGTTAAAGCGAATTGTTGGCTGTGTGATTTCCGTGGCCCCCCTGCTGGCGGCGATGTACGGTGCATCCTTAGCATCGGCGCAGGAGGCACCACGAGGGCGTGAGAATCTGAAAGAACCGATCCTGCGGATTGCGCGAGCGGCAAAACTGGCTCCCAATGCCCATCCGTTGGATCCAGCCTTGGAGTTGGCACGCTACGGGCGGGACAAAATTGCGAACACGGTTCAAGATTACACTGCCACGCTTGTAAAACGTGAACGGGTGGGTGGCGACCTGCTGGACTACGAGTACATCTTCACGAAGATACGCAGGCCGAAAGTGGTTAACGGCAGGGTCGTCAAACCGTTCGCGGTCTACATGCATTTTTTGCGGCCCAGTAGTATGAAAGGGCGCGAAGTCATCTACGTGGAAGGCCAGAACGACGACAAACTCGTTGCACACGAAGGGGGCCCGGGCCGCAATTGGCTTCCCACGGTTTGGCTAAAGCCGACTGGCATCCTCGCCATGCGCAACCAGCGTTATCCCATCTACGACGTGGGCCTCAGGAATCTGATCGACAAGCTGATCGAGTTGGGCGAGAAGGACAAGGCAGCGGGGCGCGACGACTACGTAGTGACGTTCCAGGAAGGCGCCAAGATTAACAAACGCCCCTGCACCTTGCTGGAAATCAAGAACCCGCAACCCGATCCGACCCGGGAATTGAACTTCTCCCTTGCCCAGGTCTTCATCGACGACGAACTTCAGGTCCCCGTTCGTTATGCGGCTTATGGCTTCCCAGAGGCGGAAGGCGAGAAGGCCCCGTTGATCGAAGAATACACGTACTTGAAAATTGAATTGAACGTCGGGTTACAGGACATAGACTTCGATCACAACAACGAGGACTACGATTTTTGACTAGCGCTCATGCTAGTTTCCACCATTCCACCCGTTGCCACTAACCTCACGTCGCCCTGCCGCGGCGTGAGGTTTTTTTGTGCGATGTGGCCCAATTCATCGGGGCAATGGCAACGATACCTGTTGGCCCGTGGCTGCCGACCGGTAGGCGGCCAGCAGGATCTCTGTTGCATCGGCGGCGAGCGATGCCGGCACGTCGCTTTCCCGACCTCGCTCGAGGCAATCGAGGAAGTACGTCACGTCGGTTACCGGGGAGAGCCACGGCGTCGTAAGCCACGACATCTTTGGGCTGGCGCGGTAAGGGTTGCCTTCGGCTGCGACCCACATCCCCATCGGATCGTCCGGGTTTCGAGGAGGCGGCGACCACGAAGCCGCGTCGGACCATACTTCAACGCGTGAGCCGTAGGCATCGACTACGGCCGACGCCTGCGTGCCGATCAGCAGCGTACGATTAACACCCTCGCGCGGATGCGACTGCCAGCCCGTGCGGCCCGTCGTGCACGTGGCCACCAAACCGTCTTCGAACTCCAGAAGCAACTGCGCAAAGTCCTCCATGTCGTTGGCTTGGTGTTCCGCAAAGAAGTAGTTGCCGGTCGTCGCCGCGACGCGAACAACTCGGCGTCGCAAGACGGACAGGAGTGCCACTAGGGCGTACACGCCGACATTGGTCATTTCGCGTTTTGCCTCAGGCACCTCGTAACGTTGTGGCGCGGACGACTCGGTTCGCGGTCCGGCCAGCGTGGCGGTCCCGGCGAGTCCTTTAGCAAAACACAAGTCCGTATGAACGGCAACGAACTTGCCAAGTTGGCCTGAGTCGACAATCCGCCGGAGTCGTCCGACGCTTTGCGTTGGCACGGAACTGAACATGTGGGCAAACACGCCCGCGTCACGAACGGCGGTAACGACGGAGTCCGCGTCAGCTAGTGAACCGGCCAGCGGCTTATCCAAGTAGACGTGTTTTCCGGCCCGCGCCGCCCGGACAATGATCCGGCCTCGACGGATCGGTTCGGCGCAGACGCTGACGATGTGGACGTCGTCTCGCACCAATGCTGCGTCCATGTCTGGCAACAAGGGAATCCCCAGTGCGTCCGCGAATTGCTCATTCAATTGGCGACGTCGCGAGGTGATGTCCGCCGCGTCCGTCAACCCAATCAAGCGGCAGCGAGGATCGGATGCAAAGACACCAGCGTACATTGGTTGGTGCGTATGATCACCCGCAACTAACAGAACGCCATAGGGTGGCTTTTGTGCGGTACGCGACGGCGCGTACCCGCGCGACGAGGTCGCGACGATCGCCATCGGCGTCTGGCCGCTTTCGCCCTGCCATGACGCGATGCCGTGATTCCCAAAAACGCTGATTTGCAGGGCGGCAGCATTTGGTTCGCAAATCCCCGTCGAAAGCAACGCCGTCTTCCCATTGGCGAACAACACTAACTTGGTCTCGTGACGTCCGCTGGCCGAAATGGCCGAGACGACCCGCATCGGCTGATCGTTTAGCCATCTGCTGGCCATCTGAACGGCCGATTCGCTCAACGAGACGCTCGTCGCGCCAGTGGCCTCAAGGTGAGCGACGATGCGCACGGCCACGGGAGTGCCGATCTGCCCTGTGTCGAGGGCGCCATCCACCAGTTCGGCTGCAGCATGTAAGTCGGTCATTGTGATGCGCCCCGCTTGCTCTTGGTACGTTGACGCCGTGATTGTACCTTGAGCTACCACCAAATTTCCATCTGGCCGACGATTTCTCGAGCCAGACGTTCGATACTCTCCTGGTGGGCCGTGGCCAAAGACTGGCCGGCTTCGGGGATGAAATGCGCGTCCTGCGTGACGCCGACGTTCAATTGCGGGACAGGGATTCCCGATCGTTGGAGGAGCAGTTCACCACGCCGGTCGATCCACTGCACCTCGATCGTGAACTCCGTCGCCACATCGCGAGCATCGTCGTTGCGATTCTCGGCGACGACAAGCTTGGTTTCCCGGACGATGCGACCCCGCAGAATGCTGTCCGCGTTCGGCGTGTGGACAACCCGGTAGGGACTCCGGTCCTGTATCTCCTTGATGACCGCCTCGGTCAAGCGTTCGCCAAGATTGGCGCGTAGACTCTCCGATTCGAAAACCGGCACGTGAATGGTCTGAATGTCCGGCCGAAAAAGCGTCTGGTGTCCGACCTGGTACCCAGCGCAGCCAGACAGCATTGCCGAGAGTACTGGCAACAGAATCGTCGTGAGGACGAAAGCCCTTCGTCGCATCGTACTTACCTCAGTACTGCGAGATCAGTACCGAGTACTCAGTACCCAGTAAAGAGCACACAGTACTCCGCGCTCGATTCTCCCTACTCGGTACTCAGTACTCGGTACTCAGTATCCCGCCGTCCGTCAATGTCGCGTCGCTCCGGAGCCGGCCGTGGCCATCAGCGGCGTCACGTCGTCCTGTTCCGGGAACATGTTGACAATCCAACTAAGTCGCTGTGGAGGCACTTCCGGCTTGTCCACGAGTTCAGCTATCCGTTCTTTGGCTTGGCCGGCAAGCGAAGTATCCGTGTATTCCGTTGCGAGCAAATTGTAGTAGAACCGGGCCGCACCGTACTCGCCACGGCGGTCACGGTACCGGGCCATGTACCACTCGCGCTCCGCCTTCTTCTTCCGCACCTCGCCGTAAGCACGAGCCAAGTACTCTCGCTCTTTGGCCGACTCGTGTGGGAACTGCCGGTGAATCTGCTTGATCAGTTTCTCTGCGTCGTTCAGAGGATCTCCGGAGTAGTCCGGCCCTTGGTAACTCTGAAGTTTGGCTTTGACGCCCAATAAGTGCGCACGGAATTGGTGCTCGCTGCTGGGGAACGTCTTCCGAAGATCACTGTAGAAGTTGTCTGCGTCCAGGTACTTGGCACTGGCGAAGTATGCGTTTCCCGCTGCCAACGTTGCGTCGTCCGCCAGTTTGCCGGTTGGATCGTCGATACGAATGCGATCGAAGATGCGTACGGCGTTTCCAAACGAACTCCGCACGGGGCGGCTCTTATCCGTCAAGTTAAACTCCCAAAACGCCTGCGGATCTCCTTCTTCGAGTGCAAGCCAGTATTGAGCAATCTCAAAACGGCGTGCTTCCACCATATCCAGATACTTCGAATTAGGGTACTTCTCCAGCAGCAATTCGAAGGCATGATTCGCTTTGGGATAGCGATCGGCGAAAAAGTAGCTTTCGCCCGCGAAGAGTAGTGCATCCTGCTCCAACGCCGAATCAGGCCAGCGATCGGCCGCGTTCTCGAACGCTCCGGCTGCGGAAAGCAACAGGCCGGTGCGCTCATGGCCCTGAGCTTGGATTGCCCGCTGATAGTCGGCTTCGCCCTGGGCATAACGCTCGCGAGCCTTCTCGGGGCTATATCCCTTGCCCACAAGCGTCTTCGCCGAATTCTTGATCTGCTCGGAAAGCTCGTCCGGCGCCTTCAGCAGCGAATTCGACGCGGTGTCGCCATCCAGCAACGTGTCGCGATTGCCGCCAAACGGGGAAGCGCAACTCGCGAAAGCGAGAGGAAGGGAAAAGACGAACAGTAACCCAACAGTGCATCGTGCTCGCATCTTGGACATCCTTGTCCCACGGTACGCGTTAGTCTCTCAGAAAACTCATGTACTTGTACATGCGAGGCTGGCGCCCCATAAGATTGGCCAAGTAGTGATTCAGTAGCCCGCGCAATTCGCCCCTCGAACGCCGATCGATTGCTATTCCTTTGTTCATGCCATCATGTCCGGCTAGACGTCGCAGGATATCCAGCACTCCTTCGCTCAGGCTGACCACCTGCTTCTGCCCGCCGCGGCACCCGCGGCAAAGTACCCCGCCGGCCAATTGTCCGAACAACACACGTCCTTCGCCACCAACCAGTTTGCCACAAACGACGCATGTATCCAGCGACGGCAGGAATCCCAGCAGTCGCAGGGCTGTCACTTCGAACTGCAGTACCGTATCGGGAACTTCGCCCTCCCGGTCCAGACTCTCGAGTGTTCGTTCGGCTTCGTCGTACAAATCCGGATGGGGGTCGCCAAGGTCAGTCAAGTTCTGGAGCAACTCGGCCACGTAGTAGCCCGCGTAGAGACGAGACAGGTCGCGGGCCGCTGCGCGGAACCGTCGTTCGAGTTTGGCCTCGGTCAACAGATCGAGCGTGTCGGACGATTTCTGGATGAACACTATTCGACAGACGGCCAGCAGGTCAAGAGCAGACTCGAAAGGACCCTTGGGGCGGCGAGCCCCCTTAGCTAAAGCGCCTATCTTCCCAAAGTCCTTCGTGAACAGCGTGACGACGCAACTGCTTTCGCTGAAGTCGACCAAACGCAGGACGATCGCAGGCGTTTTTTCCGTGGCCATAATTATCGTTGAACTTGGACCGTCTCTCGTCGACGCTCGTCGACCGTCTCCAGTAGCACTCGCTCGACGCGTCGAGGCTTGGCTTCCAGTACCGTGATACGAACTCCATTGTGCTCGACAGATTCCCCCCGCTTGGGAATATGGCCCAATCGACTGACAAGGAAGCCGGCAATTGTGTAGTAGTCGTCGGATTCCGGCAGATCCACGGCCAAACACTCGTTGATCGTGTCCAGGTGCGTGACTCCGAGAACTTCTGACTTGGCCTCGTCCAGTTGGGTGATTTCCTCTTCCAACTCGTCGTCCGATTCGTCGACAATCTCGCCCACGATCTCTTCCAGCACGTCCTCGATCGTAACGACACCTTCGACCGCTCCATACTCGTCAACGACAATGGCCAGATGTTTGCGGTTTTCCAGAAAATCCTGAAGCAGATCGTCCTGCGGGATTGTTGACGGTATCAGCCACGGCTCTCGCAGCAATTCCCGCAACGACTTGCACGGCTGGTCGGACCCGTTCGCCAACTCTGGCAGCAAGTCCTTGACGTACAGCACGCCGACAATGTTGTCCAGAGCGCGTTCGTACACAGGAATCCGCGTGCGACCCGTTTCGGTGGCGAATCTCAGTACCTCCGCCCAGTCCAAGTCCACGTCCAGGGCGTCCACTTTCGAACGGGGTGTCATGATGTCCGAGACATCCGCGTCGCCCAATTCGATCACGCCTTCGATCATCTCGCGAGCGTCTGGCTCCAGCAGTCCCTCACGCTGGCCTGCCGTGACCATCGTAATAATCTCGTCTTCGAAGGCTTCTTCCTCTTCCTCTTTTTCCATCTTCTCCGGCTGACCGGCAAGACGCCAAAAAATCCAATGGACGATTTCCGAACCGATGGCCAGGGGCCGGAGGACTTGGTAGACAAGCCACCAAAGCCGCCATGTCTTGAGCAAGAACGCCGCCGACCAGTGCCGCACGACCGCCCACGGGATCCAGATGGTGATGACCAAAATCAGAATCAGGACGCCGACCGCCGCGGCGATTTCGCTGACGAGACCGTCCGCCTCCAAGGTCGCCCACAGCCCAACAGCGCTGAAACATAGGACGACCACACCGACAGCTTGCAGTTTTTCCGCGGCTAGCGCCACATCATCGTGCAAATCCAGAATCTGGCCGAACAGGTCGAGGCGTTTCCGCACGTGGCAAATGTCTTCCAGTTGCCGGTGCGAAAAATGACGCAGCGTCTTTGCGCCGATCGAGGCGATTATCGTCGTCAGCAATCCAATGGCGAACAAGCCGACCAGCATCAACTGTGTCACAGGGGGCCACCTCCTTGCTTCTGTTGGTCTGCGCCAGCACTGCCTTCAGCCGACTCCTGGTAGCGAGGAGCCAGTCCAAAACGGCCAAGGTAATGGCATTCGCGCGACCGCATCAAGTCCCGCGCTTCGATCGTGCCGTCTTCGTATCCCAATAGATGAAGCGTCCCGTGAATCACGTACAGCAGCAATTCATCCTCCACGGACCAGCCGTAGCGCGGCGCCGCGGCCGCTGCCGTTTCGGCACTGACAATCACTTCGCCTTCCAGATGGTTCGCCGAGCGTTCGAAGGGAAAGCTGAGTACGTCCGTAGGATAATCGTGCCCGAGATAGCGGCGGTTCAACTCGTGGATCGTTACGTCATCCACCACGGCGATGCTGGTCACGGCCTGTTCGATTCCCTCGTCGGCAACAATCATCTGCGCCGCGGAAATCAGCCGGTCCGCGTCGAACCGATGAGTCGATTGCCGATTAGCCAATTCGATTTCTAACATCTATTCCTTGCTTAGCAAAAAGGGGGCAGGTCCCTTTTGCCCGACGAACTTGTTTCACTCGCCGTCCTGCCCCAACGTCAAGCTGTCTGCTGATCGGGGTACTTGATCCGTCCGTGATACACCGCCGTCAGTGATTTGGCGAGGCTCTCCTCAACCGTGTTAAGTTCCTTAAGCGTCAACCCGCATTCCTCGAACTGCCCGTCCAGCAGGCGTTTCATGGCCATTTCGTGAACCAAGCTGTCGATCCGAGCCGGCGTCGGCTCGACGAGTGTTCGGCAGGCACCCTCCGCAGCGTCGGCCAGCATCATCACCGCGGTCTCGCGATTCTGCGGCTTCGGACCGGGATACCTGTAGCTGGTTTCGTCCACCTCGCCGCCGTTGGGATCCTCGTCGCGTCGCTTCTCCGCCTGCCTGTAGAAGTATTCGACCAATGTCGTGCCGTGGTGCTGTTCGACGAAATCGACAATCGACTTCGGTAGACGGTGCTGCCGTGCCAGGTCCGACCCGTCTTTTACGTGCGCGATGATCACCAAGGTGCTCATGGCGGGCATCAGTGACTCGTGCTGGCTGGCTTTCTCTCGCTGGTTCTCCACGAAATATGCCGGCTTCAAGATCTTGCCGATGTCATGGAAATAGCCTCCAACGCGCGTAAGCAGACCATTGGCGCCGATCGCCTCAGCCGCCGTCTCGGCAAGCGCTGCGACACTGATCGAGTGGTTGTACGTGCCGGGAGCGTGTTGGGAGAGTTTTTGCAGCAGGGGATGAGCGGCATCGCCCAATTCCAGCAGGCTGATGTCCGTCTGCACGTCGAACAACCGTTCGATGAATGGAAGCAGACCAGTCATCAGAAAACCAGCCAGCAGTACACAGCCGCCAAAAAACGCCGCACCCGATACCAGTCGGATCGCAAACGCGGTACGCGAGAACGCTTCGGCGCCGTCGCCTGGTGACAACGGAGTTGCGTGTGGAAAGCCGAACGCTTGCCCGGCCAGCGTGCCTACAGCAACGGCAGTAAGAAACGCTACCAGGCCGCCGCCGAGTCCCACATAGATCAGTTTCGTACGACTGCGAACGCGGTTCAGCATGAAGATCGGGCCAGCCACCGCGGCGCTGAGAATTACGAATTCGCCCAGACCTTGCCCCAGCCCCAACGTGATCACCAATGCCACGGCCACCGACAGCAGCAGAGCCAGTTCGCGGTTATGGGCAACGACTAATGTCATGCCGAACAGCACCAACGGGACACACTCCGCCCGCCATCCGTATCGGGACACGACCACCGACAAAACGGCGGTCACAGCGACGGCAGCCAGGATGGTTGCCAGCTTGCGAAGGTCCCGAACGATGCCCGGATGATGGGAAAAGAGATAACAGCCGCAGAGGAAGTACAACCCCACGTAAATTCCGAAGCTGGCCAGCGAGTAGGCCGACATTTCCCAAACAGATCGCTGGGAGTTGAACGCCACATGTTCCGCGTATAGCACGCGGATGTCGGGGACCGTCGAAAGCGGCCGCCCGCCCTCGGCGAGTTTGTCGTGTGGCTCGTACGTGTCGGTTTGCTGCTGTTCGTTTGGAACGTTGAACGAGACGCGGGAAGCGATATCGCGCGGTGGGATATAGCCGCTTCGGTAAGGAAACGGCGGCGCCCACGCGCCCATGACCGCCCACACAAGCACCGCCGCGGCAAGGCACATCACAATGCGCAGCAGAACACCACGTCGCCGAAGGTAATACAGCAAACGAGCCGTCCGCCCCGGAGGAAGCTGGACCGAGGCGACTCGATCCGAACGCGTCTTTACTTGATTGCCAGTGGACATTGTCGTTGGGGAGGCTGCCCGGAATCCCGGGGCGAGTCGAACGGCAGACGCAAATTCGCCCCTATTCGGTCCCTACGGCTCGCGCTGTCTCAACTCACCTCCCTTTTGTCGGCTCCTCATCGTAAGCACGAACGATCTCCTGCACCAGGCGGTGACGCACGATATCCGCCTTGGTCAAGTCTATGACGCAGACGCCTTTGATGTGGGCCAACCGCGCGAGCGCATCTTTCAGGCCGCTTCGCGCGCTCGCCGGCAAATCGCTCTGCGTCTTATCCCCAGCGACAACGATCTTGGAATCTGTTCCCATGCGAGTGAGAAACATCTTCATCTGAGCGACCGTCGTATTCTGCGCCTCGTCCAAAATAATGAACGCTTCGTTCAGCGTCCTACCACGCATGTATGCCAATGGCAAGACCTCAATAACGTCCAACTCCATGTGGCGTTTGATTTGTTCGTGGTCGATCATTTCGTGCAACGCATCCAGCAACGGCCGCAAATAGGGGTTGATCTTGGCCTGAAGATCGCCGGGAAGGTAGCCAAGGCTCTCGCCGGCTTCCACCGCGGGCCGGACCAATACGATTTTGCGAACCCTTTGATGCTTCATCGCCTCGACGGCCAACGCCACGGCCAGATACGTCTTGCCACTTCCGGCCGGACCGGTAGCGAACACTAAATCGTTCTTGCGAATCGCGTCGACGTACCTAGCCTGACCTGCCGTCTGCGGGCGAACAACTTTGCCCGCATGCATCACGTCGATTGTGGTTTGCTGCGGTTTCCGGACGCCGGTAACGCGGGATAAGACGTTGGACACGTCGTCGTCGGTCAACGGCCCTTGTCGCTCGGCCCGGTTCTTGAGCTGTTCGAGTGCTTCGGTCGCTTTGGAGACAGCCTCCTCCTCACCGGATACTCGAATCTGACCGTCACGGTGCGTGACGGTCACTCCCAGCGCTTCGCGAACAGCTCGCAGGTGTTGGTCTCGAGTCCCCAGCAGCGACAGGGCCAACTGGGCTTCGGTTAGCGAAATGGTTGCCTCGAACATTAACGCAAACGGCGGCTTTTGCGCCGCCGCCACAGGATGAAAATCCAACCTCGTATCTCAACTATACCTAATCCTGCGAGTTAGGGAACGGTCAGGCGCGCGGAATACGCGAAAAACAGCGAAAATGAAATTGGGCCACAAGTGGTGTGGCAGACACGACTTAGCGATCGCGAGGACCTCGTCGGGGCAGGCTAATCCGAGGTTGTCGGGGGCGGCTCGTACTCGAAGTCCTTCCATTTCATGGCTCGGCGGAATGGCTCGGCGCGAAGCACCGTCTCGCCGTTTTGGAAAAGACGCACCGTGCCAGTGGACTCGCTAACCACGACGGCGATGGCGCTGGTGTTCTTGCTGATGGCAGCCCCCGCCCAGTGGCGCGATCCTAGACCCTTTGACAAAGTCAAATTCGCGTGCAACGCGTCCACCAATTGGCAGGATTTCTCGACCGTGCTGTCCGGAGATACGATAAACGCGCCGTCCAGAGGAGCGATTTCCTTGACGGCCTCGCGCACGCGGGCATCCTCCAGGCTGCGTTCTTTGCGGTTGTAGCCCTTTACCGGATCAAAGCCCGCCGGATGACAATGCGCCAGCACTCGGCGCGTGTCGCCAACCACAAACATGGTCCCGACCGGTTTGCCCTCGCGGCCTTCTCGGCCGATCTCCAAGGCCAAATCCAGAACGGTCTTTAGCGTCTCAAGCGGGACGGTGGTTTCCAGCTTGCGCAGGTCCCTGGCGGTCAGACGGCCCAGGTGTTCCTCCAGATGGATGTAGCTGACCGAGTCGATTTTGCCTGCCTCGAAACCGCTATAGACGGCGATCACCTCGGCGCCGGGTAACAGAATCTCCTCGGCAACGCTTTCCAACAGCGCCTGCGTCAACTTCTCGAAAACCGGCGCATCTTCCTTCTCGATGACGACCGTGGCCAGACCGTGCTCGACCGCTCCCTCCAACTCCTCCGGCCTATCCGCCGCCACAAGAATCTTCTCGGTCCCGGCCCTCTCCCTCAATTTGGCCCAGTCCGTTGGCCCGTCCAGTACGACCATAATCGCATCGGCCTCGGCCGCCGCGCTCAACCGAACGGCCAAGTCATAGATGGTCGCGAATTGTTTGTTGAACTTCTGCGGCTTCATTTCTTAGACGGCCGTCGCGCCGGCTAGTCCAATAGGTTGATTGGCAAGGTCCTTTCCACGCGCTTGAGGCATATCCTAAGTAGTTGGGCAAAATAGGGCAATATCTACGGTGACACCGAAGCGCTTTGCGAAAGGACCAATTGGCCGTCGCCTTCGTCGGTCGGCTGACTAACCTTGTATTCGGCCAGTTGCTCCCTGCGTTTGCCCGGCTTCCCGCCAAAAACGTACTCGTCATACAGCGCCAACGCGTGCACCGCGTGCCCTTTGGGCCCAATTTCCCACTCGCGTTGGCGGTTCTCCCACATCAAGTCGGTCAGGAAACTGACTGCTTTGACGACTCGCGGATCGGTCAATTGGTCCTTGGGCAGCGAGAAGACCAGCCATTCCAGCGTATGGCCGGTGGTGTCGAACTTCCGCGGGATATCCCCCGAATTGGCGCGACCGCGGAACCAGTTGGTGCTAAAGCTACCGTCAGGATTCTGCAGCTTGAACGTGTACTCGCAGTAATCGTCGACGTATCTCTTCGCGCGGTACCACTGGCCGGTCATGGGTTTGCCGCTCTTGGCACGCTTTTTCACAGCAAAGCTGAAGCCCGTCATGCGATGGGTACCGCCGCAGCACGCGTCCAAGACGGATTGGGCCAGTTCCTCTTTGATCAATCGCGCGATGCTCCACGGTTCACCGTGTTGATTTTCCCAGGTCGTATCCGGGTCCAGGTAGTGAGAAATACCGATCAGTTTGAACGTCAGTTCCGTGCCGCTCTCGCACGTCAGTTGTTCGTGTTTCACCAGATCACTTACCTTCAGCCTATGCTCGCCGATCCAAAGCGGATAATCGAGCTTCACTCGCGACTGTGCGAGGATGCAAAGAAACTGTCCCTCGTGTCCCTGGTAGCCGGGCCCCATTCGCAGGCGTAATCGACCGTCCTCCACATACAGCAGCCGCATGCCGTTACAGGGCGCATTCCCGCACAACCACGAGATAGCATTAGCCTGCTTGTTGCCGGTGACTAGCGGCGTATCAACCCCAAAACCGACGACCGTGTGCATCACGCCCCAAGGGCTACGCCGCGCGGTGGTTTCAGGCCGATAGAAGTAGTATGCCAGGCAACGCCGCACG
>JACKQG010003707.1_pt1 | contig 18417 bp, 18 predicted proteins | sample 8237621 | NCBI WGS metagenome assembly JACKQG01 (sample SAMN15677084, study PRJNA649215) | marine metagenome | biome: marine; feature: Black Sea; material: saline water; isolation source: suspended particulate matter (SPM) from the Black Sea western gyre | collected 2013-06-09/2013-06-10 | depth... | reverse complement strand
GGTATTTTCGTGTGTGTTCATTAGGGATTGCCTTAAATGTTGGTAAGAATTTATACTAACAAAATGTTAACTTGCAAGGAGTAAAATTTTTAATTGATAGATTGTCTTTTGCAACCCCATTGCGTAGGTTGTGTTGTTATTGCGGGAGATACGGGATTTGTGTGTCCTATGTGTGTCATTTACTCAAAATATCTGTGTTTTCTTTATTCGATTATTTTGTATTATTTGCAATGAAAAGTGGACAGCAATTTACCGATTTAATCGATACGCTTCAACTTTCTACTTATTATCTTAAGCCTTCTATTTCAATGACATTGTCGGAATCTTTATCCGTCGAATTAAAACTAAAGCGTGAAGCAGGTCGTGCATTCCGTAGACTATCCAAGATTCATCACCCCGATCACGGTGGCGATCCTGTCATATTTATGTCGGTACATAATGCTTATATGTCAATAAAAAAATATTCACTCATAAAGTCTCCATCTTTTACGGGTGTCGGAATCAGCGTGTCCTTAGAAGGCGTGTCTTTAATCTCCGAATCCGACGGCGGATGGTCATGGGTTAAAAAATAAAGGCAGACTCAGGTTGCCCCAAGCCTGCCTTGTTCGAGGTTAGGCGGCGGAATTCCTACCCTCTAAGTCTTCTGTTCATTTATGAGATCCGACAATAGTTCGATGTTGCCCTCTACCTTCAGAAGTGTCGCCTGTAAAGTTTGTCTCTGAATGAGTAAGTTATTATACCTTTCTTCTAAGGTCGGTTTTTTCGTTTGCTCCTTTGTATCCTCTTGTTTCTTTTTCATGGTGTCCCTTTTTATTTGGTTTCTAATTGTTTAATTTTCTCTGACAACTCCTGAATGGCTTTTATCATCGGTGCGATGAATTCGATGTAGCGTAATCCAAAAGTGTCTGTGTCTTCGTCGTGAATGTATCCGGCGAAGTTCTCGGTGTCTATCCCCTGTGCATCCAGTACCTCTTTTACACTTTGAGCGATGAGCCCATAATGTTTCCTGTGGTGTTTCAATTCCGGCTGTATGACAAAATCTTCTTTTTCATCTGATTCCGGTACATCACGTAATTCGCTGACTTTATCCACGTCTTTCCACTGAAAGGATACGGGTGTAAGTTGGTTAATAAATTCCAAGCCTAATCCGGACGGCTGAATATCCTTTTTTCTGTTTATGTCTGATGTCTGAATCACCGAATTGGTTGCATAGATGTCTTTGAATCGTTTATCACTTTTACCGAGATCACATGATCCGTCTGAACCGCTTTTTATGTTTATGACTGATGCATTCCCAAGTATGACTGAATTACTTTCATCTATTTCAGCTTGTTTACCAAGAGCCGTCGCATTAGAGATACCTGTTACATCACTAATATCTGTATGATAGCCCAACGCTGTTAACCCAGTATTGCCCTCAGATTGAGAGTAGAGACCAAAACTGCCTATTACAACATTCTGCGCACCAGATACATTGTCTCTAAATGCCTGAGAACCCATTGCAACATTGTTGTTTCCATTTGCTGTGTATTTCATCGCATCAAGACCAATTGCAATGTTCCAAATAGCTGTATTTGTGTATAATGCTTGATACCCTAATGCAATACAGTTATCGCCTGTATAATTCTTTAAGGCTTGGTATCCTAATGAGATGTTGTGATCTCCATCTACCGATTTAAGAGATTCGTAGCCAAGCGCAATGTTGTTAACTCCGTTTACATTTTCAAACAATGCTTGATGACCAAGTGCAATATTATTGTCGCCATACCTGCATCCATATAAACTTCTAAAACCAATCGATATATTCTGTTTTCCTGTTTCTATTAAATATCCTGACCTTATGCCTATAGCCACATTATTTGAACCTGTTGACAAAGTCCCCAATGAAGCATATCCCAAAGATATGTTTTGTGCGGCGTTCGCAGTCCTTTGTGATTCCGATCCTATTGCTATGCTGTTTAAGCACGCAGAAGTATATTGCATCGCTTCCTTGCCAATCACAATATTGTTCAAACACATTTGAGTCAAATCTCCGCCTAATGCATTTACTCCAATGACTATATTGGTTTTAGTTAAATCATGAACAAAATGCTGAATATGATCTGCACTAATAATATCGGTTGCGAAGTGACGATTTTCAAGACAACTGTCCGCCAGCTTTGCTCCTGTGATTGAATTGTCGATGAAGGCATCTGCAGAAAGCGTTCCGGGATTCGCTACCCATTTTACGCCCATAACACTGTCACCTCTTTTATCGGTGATATCCATCGAATCTCCGTCATACATCACTTGAGCAAGCAGGAGTTCGTGCTGGTTTTCATTGTTGACAGGGCTGTCCTGCGTTATGGTGATTTTGTATGAGTCTTTTATCTGGGTGTATGCAGTGTCATCACCTACAGGGTATCCTGCGAGAAAATTACCGACGGCGTGTCTTACTGCAAGATATTCTATAATCACGTTATAGGCTTCGCTGTTGGCTGGCACGTTATGACCAACCGTTGTACCAACGTAATTATGAGGATATGCACTTTCGTCTAATCCGTAGATTTCGGAGGTTGCATCATTTGCAGATGGTGCAGTAAATACAATTTTGGAGTTCTGCCCTACGGTTGATGATTTGGTGCTGATATACTGTCCGCTGTTATCTGGGTTACCTGCTCCGTCAGATCGGAAGGCGATTGTCCCGAAACCTGCTTTATTTATCGCTTCTACTATCTCATATACTTGCGTACTTGAGGTAGTAGCGGCTTCTGAACTGCAATCAATTTCCAAAACCCCTGCTTCGTCCACGTTGAGCTTGATGTTTTTATTCGTGGATAAATCTATCCCTCCCGTTAGATCGTTCCCCGTGATAACTGCAGACCCTGCATCATCGGTGGCTATATATATACGCTGTCCCCATTTATCGTAGGCGACACCCGATTTTATTGCTAATTTACCACCGCCCTGATCTATAACCTGAAGCCCTGTCTCTGCGACGTTATTTATAACAATCCCTCCGTCCGGACACATGAAATCCACATAGCGGTCTAAGATCGCCTGCGAGATGGCTTCTTTGTTATCATTAAAGACGTTATCGATTAACCCTGTGGAGAATATCCCTCCCGGTATTGTTTTGCTCATAATTATCTCCTAATCAAATTAATAATGATTTTGTTCTGGACTGTAACTGATTTTTAAGCCCATTGAAATGTTTCCGTTAACATAATGATTGTAAACCATTAAGTGACCCTCCGCATTCACCCACAAATAAGCATGATCACTGTAATTCCCAGACTGATAAATATAACACTTCGGCGTTGTCCCTCCGTCTTCAGTGTAAAAACAGGCATGCACTAAATATGCGCTGTGATTAACGCCAGCAGTTATATCATTATCAACTGCTGTTCCCGGTTGATATGTGGTTGCGTTATTCCTGATGTATCCTTCTACCACCACCCATCTGTCTCTCCAGTCTATTGAATTGTCTACTATAGTTGAAACCGACGCCGTACCTGTGTGCTTGTCGAACCAGATTGTTCCACCTCCATGTAAATCAGCGGGAGGATCATCCAACGCTCTATTAGCACTACTCGTCCTTACGTTATCCAAGTCATAAGCCTGTTTTCCATCCAACAAGTCAGCATCTAAACCTGAGCCAGAGCCGTCTACTGTTTTAATCTTTGTTAATACATCAGAGGCTGTATAACTAGCTGATGGTAATTTAGTACTAACTACTGTAGTTAAAGCACTGACAGCCGATTCATCATTAGCTAACTGTGTAGCTATTTCAGCAAGTGTATCTAATGCAGCAGGTGCAGCACCAACAACAGCTTGTATTTTTGCATCCACAGTTGTATTAAAATCTGTTATAGTAGATACAGTATGGTTGTGACTATTATTAGCTACAGTAGCTGTAATACTCGCATTAGCACTTCCATCAAATGAAACAGACCCAGTAACATCACCTGTTAATGAAAGTGTTCTTGCTGTTGCTAGTTTAGTAGCAGTAGCGGCATTACCAGTAACATTTATTCCCCAAGTTCCTGAAGCTCCAGTACCAGTTTTAGTAGCGAATGCACTAGCATGTTGACCATCCACCGTGTCGGCATCTAATCCACCGCCAGCACCCGTTGCTTTTCCCAATAATGAAACATCGAGTTTACCGTTTGCTTGATTATCTGAAATAATCGATAGATTGTTGTTACCGTCTCCGGGTACTTTACCGGAGACAGAGGATGCGTCCTTACCCGTTAGTATATCCGGTATTTTATTTAATGGAACAAGACCTGCGTCATCCAATATCATTAATTCATTCGGGCTATTATTAGCGTGTTTACCGTCAACTTTGTCCACATCCAAATTTGTTACTTTGGGTTTTGCCGCAACGACGGATTGTGATGTGTCATTTAATAATAATGTGTTATCGATGTCTGCCTTTGTATCCAATTTGCTCCCAATTTCCTGTAATATCGATTCCGCATTATTACCTGTATAAAATGTTCCGCTATCGGTGACGGCAAGCTGTACAGCGGTGACATTGTGAGGGTTGTTACTCTGCAAGGCGTGTGTCTTGATCATTTCTCCGCCGTGTAGGTATACTCCCTTTAGTTGGTAGCCGCCACCGACTTCAACGTAAACCGAATATACATCTTGAGGAACAGCGTCTACCCCCACTGCTTCTGAATATACGTATCTACCGCTTGATCCGATTTCGGTCAGTTCGTATTCATCCGCCGAGTTGCCTAAAGTACCTCCATATTTGAGAAGTTTGATATTTAGGTTTGTTTCAGGATTGCCTGTTGCAAAGTCGATGATAGGCAATATAATATTTGGTGCGCTTTGTGTTCCCATAATAACTCCTAATTAAGTATTTCTTTCTGTAATTCTATTCCTCTGTCATATTCACCATAAAGTATCTGTGTGGTGTCCATACCCTTCATGATAAATTTGCGGAATAAATAATGCGAATAATCTTCGTATTCGTTGAGGATGAAGTCAAACCTAAATTGCACGTATCTTGCAATGTTTTCACCGTTGACAAATTGATTCTTAATGTAAGGATCAAATTGTGTCCATGTGCTTTGGTCATCTGAAAATCTGACATACATTAGAATATCGTAGTCTACGTCCCATCTTGCGTAATCGAGCCAATCCACAATCCAAAGATAAGAGGTATAGTTTTCCCCTAAATCAATTATCCCAATCTGGTGGAATGATGCTGTGGGTTGCTTAGGCATTAAACATTCACCTCTATATTCAAACCCACTGTTCTGTGGATAATCTACGCTTAACGGATTACCATCCTCATCTGTAAGACCTTCTATCACAACAACCTCTCCTGCGATATCATTTTTTTCGGCTGTTACATATTGGTTGGTGATGTAGTTTAACCCTATCTCGTTATGTAATGGAAGAATGGTTTGTATACTGTCCACTGTTTTATTCCTACCCATGTTTGTGCTGTCCCATATCTGTAACCATTTCCCGCCAACTCCGCCTATCGCATTTCCTATTCCAAGAGCATCTACGCCTATTGCATATACTATGTTTTGAATATAGGGTGTGATCCCACATATATGTCCACCTTCATTGAGTAGGGCTGTCTTTGAGCCTCTTGCTTGGTGGGTATGAACAGAATTCTGAACACGTATCCGCATAACTTCATCGCTGTCATTATACTGCCGTGAGATACCGCAACCTACCCCTATGCTATCTAAAGCCGATCCTGTGGCTAATTCTGCCGATGTTGTATTCGTGAGCGATAATAACGACGATACGAAGGTATCGATGCTGTCACTTACAGCACCTAACAGGGATTGTAGGACGGAAGTGTCCTCAATGAATTTTGGAAGTTTGTTTTTTAATTTTTCTATTGTGTCCATATTACCATTCAGTAATTATTATTGTATCAAGTATCGGAATGGAATAATCTGATATAATGATGTTTTCAGACGGTACAAATTGCGATACCGATACATCATCAACTCCCTCCGTGTTATTGATAAGTGTATAAATGTCCGACCAATCAATGTCTTCACCCCAATCTCTCTCTTTGTAATCGAGATAGATATTAAGATTGTCGGTGATATATGTGGAAACCGTGTTGAGGTCATATCCTGAGCGAATGCGGATTTGAGCAGATATGCTTATTCGTGTAAAGGCGATATTTCTTACATCGATTATTAAACCTAATGGTGCATATGTCTGAATGTATTGTCCAATACTGTCTAATTCTCCCACTGTAAATATTCCGCCATTGTCTTTGACGACGTGGACGATGATCGTATTGAGGCTCACGGATGGATGTCCGTATTGAGGTATAGCCTTAAGAACACTTTCATTGGATTCGATAGCCCATGCATTATAACTGGCTTCTATCCCCAATGATAGTCCTGCGTATTGATTGATTGTTCTGCTTCTTAGTAATTCATCGTTCTCATAATCCTGACCGCCTTTAGACTGATTTACGTTGTTGACAGATTCCAGTCCACTTACGCTGTCTATAATTTCGACGATCTTGCCCGCCTTGACGTTACCGGATATCCCTGAATTGGTGCATTCAGCTTGTATGGTTACTGTCAGTCCTCCGTCTTCTCCTATAAACCTTGATTCTACAGTTTGAAAGGTTATTCCGTCACTTGTCCCTATTTTTGTCCCTGTTGGAATAACTGTATCAGCTACACCCGTGAATTGTATCTCTGCTGATGCTTTTACTGCGGATTTTCTTTTAATTGACCTTCCTGCGACGAGTTTATCCAAATCGCTACCGTTTGCATAAAGTATTCGTGATGAACGATAAATCTTATGCACATTGTAATAAAGCTGTGCCAATTGTGAAGCGATGGCGTTGTATATGGAACGAATGACGCTTCCTGTATTGAAATCGGTCAAAGATGATGAGTTGTTCCTTCCCCATTTAACCATATCCGATAAAATATCTACTCTTGATTTTATTATCATAGTAATTCTCCTGCCGATGCTGATAATTCGGTCTCTATAATATTGTTTACTGCTTTAACCTGCATAGATACGGTTAAATATTCATTGTCTGTGTGTACGATAACATTTGCAACGTCTTCCACTCTCGGGTCGGTCAATATTGCCCTCGATATTTCCACACCTGTTATTCCGTCGGTAATGTCTCCGTTAATCGACCCCATAAAACTGATGGCTCTGTTACCCCATTCGGGTGATTCCGGCATAGAACCAAGCGGTGTGGCTATCATATTTTTTAATGCCTGTATTAATGTGTCGGTATATCCAAGAGGTTGGAAGTCACCATTGTTGGTTGTTAAAGTATTCGAGATGTCTTTCCCAAGCGTTTTAATCCCTGTATGCGAATCTAATACAAAATTATTTTGAAGTTCCTCTGTTGCTTGTCCTTTGTACGGGATTTTAATCTTTTTTCCGTCCCAATCATCACCGTGAATGTCGATGTACGACAATTCATTAAATTCCATTAATATTTGTGCTTTGTCGGCAGATCCAAGTTCTCTTAGTGCGATGGTCTCAAGGCTCTCATGTTTGTTTGCATATATCACTCTCACCGGGGTCTGTATTGATTGCGTATCAGCGTTTGTGCTTGTCCTATAATAAGCAGGCAGGTTATACATCGTTTCCAGCCTAAACCTGATATTGTCTAATAAATCAAGCACACCCCAATAATCAACTGGTGACGTATAACTTTTTGACGCTATTACGAGTTTTATTTTTGTTAGTGATTCATTGTTAAGTTTCAATCCCTTTCTTAAAGCCCACGATATTAAATTTTCTGTTCTCTTTTCGTTGCTGATGAATTCTGATTCAGTGTCGGCTAATATCAGATTAACTTTGGTGTACATGGTTTCAATAATATCCAATGCTTCACTGATGAGAATCATGGTTTTATGGATTCTCCGCATCACGGCTCTTGTGGTAGCAATCGTATTTTGTCCCATATCCCCGAATAAGTCATTGTTATCAAGAATGTCTTTATTGTCTTTTGAGAATTCATTTATCATGTCATCAAACATCACACCGCTTGCGTATTCGTGCAAATAGCCTTCATGCTCGGCGATATCTGTTAATAAGCCCTGTAATAATATAAAATTCTTCTTAATCCCTGCAGAATTTATTGTGGCGGCAAATATGTTGGATTGTATCATTATAACTTGATGCTTGCTATTTTTTCTAATGGAAGTTTGTTTTTTACTGTTTTAACTACCTCTGTTATACTATTCCCTACTGCATCATCAATCGTCTTAATAACTGTATGTCTCAATCCTTTCGGTACAATGGGTTCAAGTGCCGTCAGTTGTAGGCTGTATACCCACAGGTTGTTGCGATTAACGTTTTGAGATATATTGATGGAGTCAAGCGTGACTTTGTAAAAATGCTGGCTTATCCAGCTTAATAACCAGACTTCTGGGAATGCGCCGTCATTGTTGGGTATATGGCTTTGCTCAACGATCCATTCCAAGTATTTTGTCCATCCAAAACCGCTGTATCCTATCCCTCCTATAATCGCTTTGGTGTTGTATCCGAATGTTCCGCTTATGGTAAGAGGTGATGGTGCAATTCCAAAATCGTCTACCCATCCACCTCCCATTGTATTCGTTATGGTCATGAGGTATTTTTTTGTTGTCATAAGCGATTCAGGGTTCACCGGAAAATGTATAAATAATGGTGGTGTTGCAAGTCCTATCCCATCTTGTGACACTAACATTAGTGTTAATTTCTTCGGCGGATGGTTTACCAGCGGGATGTCGAGTAAACGACTACCCCAAGATTTTCCCGAATTGTCTATTAACGCCATTGGGTTTTTTATATCGAGATAGACTGGCATTATATTATTCCCGAAAAGGTTACTATACCACCACCTCCACCTGTAGATGTTGCAGACGGAGTTGTGGTGAATATTGTGTTTGTGATAGCATTGATAATATTTGAAGCGACAATCTGTATTGCTGAGTCCTGCGTGTCCGGTAGACTGCTCATATCAACATCCAATGTTCCGATTGTGATCGTAGGTTGTTCTGCTATTGTAATTGTTTGTGTTTGCTCCATTGATACCAGAGCAATGGTTGCGAGAGCCGTCTGTATATTCGTCTCCCAGTCTGACAAAGTTTCTATTTGACCGATGATGTCGTCGGCTGATGCTATCTTCCACGCATATGCCCCGTTAAAAGGGTCGGGATTACCACCAACAGTCCCAACGTACGCACCTGTTATTTCAGCGTTATCCTTGATGTAATCAAATAATGCCGTTGAAAATGCATTATGTGCATCTGTGGCATTATTTATCCCATCTAATGCGGAAATGAGTTCTGTCTTTAGATTTGTTGCGTTTAACATTATACCGTTGTCTTGTTTGAATGAGGTGCGCCTGTGAATAAGCATTGATGAATTCCGTTAAAACATCCAGCTTCACCCGGTACGGTAGAATTTGCAATCGTGACTGTTCCTGATAAATTCACCGTTGATCCTGTTACGTCAATATCACCATCAGATTGTATTGTCGTCTTCCCTGTGGCTGATATGGCTGTGTCGCCCTCTGTGAATATCGAAATATTACCCTTGCTCTGAATTGTTGTAGCCCCCTCTATTGTATTAATGGTTGTATCACCCCGTCCTGTAATATTGATATTCCCGTCCGACTCTATGTCTGTCTCTCCCATTGTTCGGATGTGCGTATTCCCACTTGCATCAATATCTACATCCCCGTCAGCGTTCAGGATCGTCTTTCCTTTGGAGTTTAGAACAATCCGCCCTTCATCGCCGTATGCGTGAATAATCATATTCCCCTTAGTCCCGCTAAGGGTAACATGAACGTTACCATACTTGTCCGTATGCAGGTCTATCCCCCCTGTACCTGTCGGTTTTCCGTCATCACCTTTTGCAATTCTGGTTATGTGTATATCATTATTTTTACCCGATGACATTTTGTCGTCTCCGCTCATCATCACCACGTCCAACACAATTGGTTGCTCCGCCTGACCCTCGACAAATGCCAACAAAACGAGATCACCAACCTGTGGAAGCCAGTATCCTTTCCCGGCAACTCTAACATTTTTATAAATTGTACTGCTCCTAAAACTCTCAACAAGAACGCTGTGGTGGGATGTGCTAATCTCTACAACATGAGCGAGTTCAAATAACCTTCCTCTACTTATCCCATCTCTTGACGGTATTATTCCTGTTTGATTAATATCCATTATTCTTGCCAGTATTTCCATTCACGGATAAAATGTTCAGTTGTACCCTTGCCGTTTGGTGTGTTGTAATATTGTTTCCAGTAATTTGCCATCTCTGTAGGTGTGTCCTCCTGCCCTACTTCAGGCAAGGGTGAGGGTACTCTCCAGTATTTAAGTCTACTCATGGCGATTGCAAACTTTTGGTTTTCTATGAGGATTGGGGATGGATCAGCGGGTGTTGGAAACAAGAACAGATCCTTACTTATCCCTGTTTCATCTGCTATCGCTGTCTCAAGAGCCATTACTTTTTCGTTGGTACTCATTAGGTAGTTATAATAGTTATCCAATGCAGTATCGGGTTCTACTTGCCAAAAGGATAAAGCCACCCCTCCCTCTTTTGTTTTGTATGCCGATTCTGCCGCACCTGTGGCTTCGATTAATAATATGGATGCTTCTGAATTCATTGATGAGTACTTATCGTCTGAATTCGCCATCGCATCAAGTACTTCTTTGACATCGCTTTTAATTTCAGGCTTGATATCTAAATTGGTTACAGGCTTTTTCTCCTCTTTTTTTGGAACATCTGGTGTTATCAGTTTATTGTTATTTTTCTCTTTTATTTTATTCACACCATCAGTCCACCATGCCTGTCTGTCTGAATTGGTTGCACCTCTCGTTAATGTCAGCGTGGATGTATGCGATCTACCTATCCCATATGTGTTCTGTACGCCCTCCAAATAATACACGATCTCTTTTCCGCTTCGTGTCTTTATCGTTATTTTATCTCCTGCTCTATAATCGCTGTTCCCGATGACCGTAATAGTTCCGCTCTTGTATTTGTGGTTATCTTTGTACCATAGGTATAGCTTGTTACGTGTGTCTGTGAACCAATCAAAATATGATTTAGCCTTTTCACCTTCGGGCAAGGCGTTTCTGTCATTAATAGGGAGTATATTGGAGGAAAACGTCATACCTCTGCACCCGATTGATTGCATAAGTTGCGGATCGATAAGAGGAGGGAATGCCGCATGTTTTTCAAAATAGCCTATTAACGCTTTTTCGTTCGGTACGATGTCAAAATAACTAAAGGCTTCACCGTGTGATTTGGAGATATTGTACTGTGTGATATAATTGTAGGGAATAATATGACCCTCATACATACCGTCCACAAAATTCTCCAACTCTCCCCACCCTCCTTTTTTCACTTGGTCATTACTGTCCTGATAATCATCCGCATCTAAACTAAATGGTGCAGGTCGCATCCTTAATATGAGTTTCCCATCTTTCGAGTCTGTCCATAGTTCCTCTAACGGTTGCATAACACACGATTTGAGATATTGCCACAGCGTTCCCTCAAATAATTGTAATCCGGCGTTATATATCAATCTCCCCTTCATTGTATAAAGGTCTGACGTATAATCGATTCTGTCGTATAGTGAAAATAATGGGTTATTTTCTTCAGTGTCTTTGTATTCCTGTTCTATGGTCTTGTAGGTCTCTATTATCGTTTGGATTGCTTTTATGGCACTTGCTCCATAGAAATTCTTTTCAAATGATCCTTTAAGAATAACGTCCACTCTTTTTCCTAAGTCTTCGGGTAAATCCTTTTTGTCTATACCCCTAAAATATTTAACGCTATCAAATAGCCACACAGCACCTAAAGACCTACCTGTGATGGCTATTCTACGGTTGACACCATTAGCCGATATCGACCCTTTCTCCACGATCCTGTCCACCAGCCCTATCATTAGTGTAGAGTTTCTTTTCATGTCGATTTCCACCAAGTCCATTGGCGTGATAACGTCTGCATAAGTATTCTGTCCGTCTATCGGTCTGTAAACAAGGTCTATCTGAAACGTTCCCGATGCCTCGTTCAACTTGTTATTCGTCGTGATAGATACGATATCCTTTACATTCTTTAAACCGCTACCAACGGCTAATGCCCCCGATTTGGTGTAAAACGTGACTTTTGCATATGGTGTTCTATGTGTCCAGCGAGTCATCTTGTCGTAGTTAGCCCCTGCTGTTCCCGTATGGGTTAAATAAATCATACACGTCCGTGTATTTTGTTTTTTCCTCTGCAGTTATTCGATCTTTTTCCTCTTGGGACATTCCAATAATATGTCTTGCCAGATTTGTCAGTGTCTTGTCGATAGTATCAACCGAGAGTCTAAACAGGGCATCTGTCTCCGTTAGCTTTATCAGTTCTCTTGCAACACTTCCGAGATTGCTTTTCCAACCATAATCCTCCTCAAACTTTGCCTCTTGCAATGAGGATTGATAATCATACACATCATCTTTTGTTACTGTTTTACCTCTTGCGTATTTATCTATTACCGATTTCTCCTGCAACCCCTCTCTCGTAGTAAATAAATCTTCTTTCCCATAGCCGTATTTCTCTGACATGTGTTTTGCGATAGCAATTTTTTCTGCATCTGTATCAATATCACCTTCCACATGCGCACCATACATCGTTTTACCTATCAACTGCTTTACGGTCTCTTTATACCGTTGGTTCATAAGTTCAGGGTCAAACAATGCTTTCTCTTTTAAATCCACCAAACTGCCTGTTTCTCCTGTCTCCAGATATTCTACAATACTGTCCTGTAAATTTTTACCGTCAGTTTCGTCGGTGTTGTATATCAAGCGTAGTTGGTCTTCCATCCCAAGTTCTTTTGCGAACGCCATCGAAGCCATTTCCATGTCACCGCCGTACATACCTTTGACTTGTTCCCATACTGCTGACAAATTTTTGGGGTCTGCTAATCCTTTTAACTGCTGTGATCGTAATTTGAAGATACTTGCATCACCCATCCCCCCCATGCCTCTGGTAGCTAAATATTTTATACCTGATTGATCTGCTCTCGTTAATCCGCCATGAACCCGTCCCATAAATGACGCACCTCTTTGACCCCTGAATGGTTCGCCTAAGCCTGCAACATCGGAAATAAATGATTGTGTTGCAGGATCGTTCACTATCCCTGCCGTTCCTGCAATGTTTTGAACCACACCAAGAACCTGTTGCATGTACTCCTCACGACGGAGTCCCCCCATACCTGCTTCGTTTGCTCCTTTTATTGCCATATCCATCATGTCTATGTTCATATGACTGCCTGCATCCTGATAAGTGCCGTATCTTGCCATTTGCCCGACGTATGAGATGGCGGTTTGTTTATCTATCCCCCATGTCATTGCCCTGCGTAGCGTTTTGCCCATTGTTTTTTGATCTGTATCACCAAATTCATCACCACCAGCCATTTTTTTCCATTCTTTAGAGAGCTGAATGGTTCTTGATGTTGATTCCCCTATGTTTAGCGATAATTGTTTCATGCGAGTATTTAGTCTGTCTGTATCACCTCCCATGTCTTTTAACGCCGCTCTGAATGGAAGCATACTTTGATAGAATTGTTTATTTGCTTCTATACCTTCCGCTCCCCATTGTAATGCTTTAAATCCTAAATAAGCCGCACCTCCAATTGCGCCGCCCAACGCCAGCTTACCCATTCCACCCATGCCCTGCATAAGAGCCGCCCCCTTGCGCATTCCACCCATAATCATCCCACGTCCAAGCCCGCCCGTCGAAAGTCCCTGCATAAGCCCCATACCTGCTCCACCACGATATTGTCCGCTATCACCCTGAGTTCCATCTACTCCTTTCTTGTATTGTGAAAATTCATCTCCGTATTTTTCTATGTCCTGTTCCCATTCTCTTGCTCTTTGTTCCTGTTGGAATTTCCACTTCTTTGCGGCTTCTTTTTTCTTGCGAGTATCTGCATCCTGTTGTCGCTGTTTATATTCAAACTGTGAATCTTTTTTGAATGAAGTCAGGCTACGCCTTTGTTGCTGTTCGTGTTCACGTAGTAATCGTATGTTTTCCTTAATATTGCCACCTGTATGTTCGGTGGCATCGGCATACTGTAGCTGGAACTCAGTCAGATTCCCCGTTGCTTCAGAGACTTGTCTGAGTTGGTTTATCTGCTTTTGAATGTCAGCGTCGCCTGTGGCTTTGGCGTTGATATTAATGCCTATTTCATTCATGAAATAATTGCTCTATGTTAAGTTTGAAATATTGCCCGACAATGGGCGTTTGTCATTCTTGTCTTGACCCGATCATCCCGGCATGTTTAACCATGCCGGGAATCACTTCGGCATCACCACAAGAGGAGTTTGAGGTGGATACTAAGTATTTATTAGTATTTTTTCATCGGGATTAAGATGTATCCCAATTTCTTCGAGGTCTTCTTCTATATCCTCTCCGAATGTCTTACCGGGAACGATCATGTTCCCGCCACACTCGATGCACAGTGTGCTGTTTGGATATGGATGTCCCCCATAACCACATTCAGGGCAATGTGGCTGTTCGATTTCTTTATCTTTGCTGATTTCATCTGACAGAATTTTATCTTCGAGATAATCTATCTCAATTTCTTCATCCGTCATTCCCAAAAATAATGGGTCTTTTGGTGAAAGGTTGTATTTTTGCCTGAACCATTTTCTTATCCAGTGTTTTTCAAGATTAATCTTTGCTTTCGCTTTTTGGTTCTCCATCTTCTCCCTTTTCATCAAGGGAGTCATTTGGACGAAAAAATCCCATTTCCTTCGTCCATTCGTTCCAAAGCCCTAATAACTTCTTGGTGTCCTCCTCTGCTTCTGCCCCATCCCAATCTTTTGGGGCATCGATGATTCTTGCATCTAATTGGACGACCACATCTGCAAGGAACGCCATGTTCTGATCGCTCTCATCTTGTGATTGAGCAAGCGCACCGTATTGTCCGTGTGTTATCGCTTGCTTCTTGCCGGATAAGGATAATTGCTCACCAATTGTAAGGTGTTTTTTTAGTGTGTATTCCTTGCCCTCGTATTTCAGGATTACTGTTTCAACCGCCATAAATCAGTCTCCTATTTAATTACCGAAGGTGTTGCACAATTAATAAACTGTCCGTTACCGTTTTCGACTATTATAGCATTCTCTGTTACGTTGATTCCTGTACTGCCAATCTTACAACCATGATAGGTCTTGATGACCTGTTTTTCGCCGTATTTGTCCTGTATTTGAATAGAGAATCCTTTGTTCTCCAAAAACGCAGTGGCAGTATCTTTTAGACTTTTTCCGGATGTTTCTTTCCACCCGATATCGGTGGCTTTGTCTCCTGACAATACCATCTTACTGAATGTGAATGTACCCGCATATCTGGTCTGAACAATCTCCTGTGGATGAAACTGACCGATACCATAAACGGGCTGTAAACCCGTATCCTCGTTAGGTGCAAAGTTAGTAATGACTCCTATTGCAGTATTATTGAATAGCACCTCTACTCTTGAACCGTGTTTTACTTTTGGCATTTTATTCTCCTAATCTTATATTACTGAAACGGTTTCAATCAAGAAAAAGTTGAACGGGTTGTTAAACCGCACACTGTATTTGACGTGCCATCCGTCGTCGAGCCGTGTGGCTATAACATTCTCCCAAGATGGGAGTACGTTATTTGGATCGCTGTCATTACCTGCGATGATCCCGTCTGCCTCTTTCTCGTTTAAGAAATTCTCCACGAACGCCACTACGTTGTCATGTCCTATGCCAACCGTACCACCAATGAACTGCTTATCAGCCGCTACCCTTAGCTCTTTCGATACTTGGTCGCTTGCTCTTGTTAAACTGATTTCTGGCGATGAGTTTGTGCTTCCATCCCAGAGATTTAAGTTGTTCTGCAAAGTGTTTACTCCCTGATTAACGATAAATCCTAAACCTTCATAATATCGTGGTGCGAGTACGCCTGCATTAATTAACTGTTCTCTTTCGGCTTTCGTGAAATTGTATTGAATTCCTGTGCAACTGAATACTTTGTGTGTCAGAGGTTCTTGCACTGGCAATCCTGCAATAAGCCCTGTGATTTTAGCGGCGAAGTATTTCGGAGAAATAGCTTCAGTTCCCGATCCGTCCACCGTAAAATCGGATATACCGCATGCCACAAGTATAGACCTTGCACTATTTAATACTTTGGCTTTATCTATAGCATCGCTTAATGCCAATGCTTTAGTTGCCTTGTTGTCTCCACCAAATACTGCAATTCTCTCATTCTCAGCATCGTTTCTGCAATGTGCATCCACTAAAGCATGGTGAGCCGCAGATGTTGAATCTATAAATACAACCTGACAGTTTTCTTCCCTTATCGCCGTCAGAGCATTGCCGATGGTGGTGACGTCCCAATCTGAGGCTGAACCGCCTGCGAGAAACTCATAACCTGTGGTATTGGTTATCTTTGTACCTGCAGTTTCTATCGATGCTGTGACGTATTCAGAATTTGTATTTACCCATAGTTGCACCATATACGGATACGCCGCTAAATCTGTTTGTGAGGTGCAACCAGTCGAACTTAGTACATCAAGGCATGACGAGTCTAATGCTCCCGCACCTGCAGGTGCATTCGCATTAATAGAGCAACTCCAGTCTGCAACATCGTTTATCGCTTTTGCGACCTTAGATATGGTATTGTAAGCATCTAACGAAAAATCGAAAGAGAATACTTCCGTGAATGCTGGAGGTTGTTCCCCATCGGATATTTTCCCTATAATCTTTGTGGTGCCGTTCCAATAATAGACCTCAACAAACGCTTGAGGAGTTACCGATTGTATGCTTAGAGCATGTCCAAGATTATCAGCAATTTCGAATTTGTCTACGTAATTGATTGTAACCTTGCTTGTTGTCGATCCTGCTGTCCCATTCTCAACTTTTATTTTAATAACGTTTGTCCATAAACCGTAATCTTTCGCCGTGAATTTTATGCTTCCTTTTGTCAGACTACCCTGTACCGCTACCTGCGATCTAATGAAGCCAACAGCGGGTGCGCCGTCATGCTGTGGTGATGGATTGAAAATGTACCCGATTTCTCGTAGTGCATCACCGGAACGTAGTACCTCTTTTGCTTCCGATTTATCAGAAAACCATAATACTTTATTTGGTTCTCCTCCTTCGCTTGTACCAAGTACAATAACACGCCCTGTAGCCAGAGGATTTGCTTTTGGTGGGATTCCCACAACCATCCGACTTGCGGCTTGTGGTTCTCTCAGTATTTTGCCATTGAATTTTATTTGGCTCATGTTTTATCTCCTTTTAACTTTTCAAAAACTTTCTGTAGTCTTTGACCCATTGTTCATATGTTCTTGCGGATGCTTTTACCAGCCACACTTTGAATCCCGCCAAGAATGTTTCCGATACACCGTAATTTGCGGCGAATTCGCCCAACGTTATGTTCTGCTTTGGTGTCTCATTTATTTCTTTTTTTTTCTTTGACATAATTACTCCTGATTAATTTGTTCACCCTCAGCCCAGACTGCTGTATCTGCAGAATTTGCTTCTTTTTCATAGATTTGTGTGGTCTCAATACCGCAGGCGATGGTCATCATCCCTGTTGTGTGGATTCTGTCTCTTACAGACTGGTTGATGGCATCACCTTCCATCGTGATGTCTATCCACACCATATCGCCACCTTCAGGGCTTAATAAATAATTCCTTACCGTCTCTTTATTTTCCCTCAGTATATTTGTGATTTTATCCCTCCGTACAGCAGATGGGTCTTCCCAGATAATCTGAATAATATCAAGGTCGATTTCTCCGTATTTAGTTTGAGACCCTGTCTCTTGCTGTAATGCTCCGATATATCGCTGTGCTACCTGTCCACCTGACCGGACAATGTAAAATACAGGAGGTTTCTCCACCTCCAAACCGTATTCCCTAAATAATCTATAATGTTTTGTTTCTTCCATCCCGACGTTTTTCAGTATTCTTTTCAGCACCGTGATGACTTTGTCTTTTGCATCTATAATATTGCTGGATACCGTGAACCCTGCAGTCGCATCGTCCTCTTTGCCTTCAGAGTATGCATCTGTGTCGGTGTCTTGTACGACGGCATTGTAATAATACTGGATTCCGTTATCACAGGTTAAATCATGGAGCATTTCAGGAGTCTCATCGCCGTTAGGTGAGAGAATAAAAACCTCTATTATTGTTGGTGTGTTGCCATTGAAATGATCTTGTATGTTTTGCAAGGTCACGGATGATCCGGTTTTGCGTAGTACGTGAACGTTGTAATTGGTCGGTAGTGCTGTCGGCAGTGTAAGGTGTATATCTACCTCCTGTCCAAGTGGGTGTGCAGATGCTTTTATATATCTGAGTCCGTCTGGCATAATATTTTATCCGATATTTATGGATTTCATCCTTTCAGATAATTCTTTTGCTCTATGTGGGGTCTGTCTTGCCCACTTG
>JACKQG010002289.1_pt1 | contig 18418 bp, 26 predicted proteins | sample 8237621 | NCBI WGS metagenome assembly JACKQG01 (sample SAMN15677084, study PRJNA649215) | marine metagenome | biome: marine; feature: Black Sea; material: saline water; isolation source: suspended particulate matter (SPM) from the Black Sea western gyre | collected 2013-06-09/2013-06-10 | depth... | reverse complement strand
TTAATGTATGCAGCAACGGTGAAATCCTGTCCTTTGGGAAATTGGAGACTTTTATGGTCAGGGACTTCAATCCAACTTCCAGCTCCGTCAAATGAGAGAGCACCACCAAATTTGCCCTCCTTGACCCATTTCACATTGTCGTGAATGATTCCCACATTTTTGTTATCTGAGAGATCGATGGCATCCTTTTGGTCTTCGTCGAACAACCAGATAGCCGCTACATCCGGGTCTGTGACTTTTACTGCATTGGTTAAATTAACTGTTGCTAACATCATTGTTAGAATTGAAAGTGCGCAAATTACTCTTTTCATTGTTATCACCTCCTAGTTAATGAAACGTGATGATGTAATTTACCTTTCACGTTTCACGCTTTATGTTTGAATAACTGAATTATACTACCGTAAGACGAAGTCGTCGGGCTTAGCGTATTCCCCCTTCCATAGGGGGGTTGTGGGGGCAGGGGGGTTGTTACTTCGTAAACAACTTCGCGTAGTGAAAACTTTAACGCTGCTTAGATAGATGTAAGAGGTTGGCTAAGAAATGTTTTCCTTGCGGTGCAAGCGTGACATTATTTCCATGAATAATAATGATTTTAGCTTCTTCCAGCAAGGAAAGAAAATCTAAAAGATCTTTTTTTGTAACTTGACATTCCGAAAGGAGACGGTTGATAGAAATTCGGTTGTAGGTATAAATGACAGAAAGAATGACTTGTCCTAAGTGAGTTGAAAGCGCAAGCGCTCGGAGCTTTAACAGTTCATTTTCACGTCTTTCTGTTTCAATAATTCCATCGGCGGTTTTCATTTTTTAAACCCCCTTTGCTGTTGTTATACCGTCGTGTTGTTGACGGTTCCATATGTCCTAAGAAATGTTGTGTCCATTTGGTAATAGCGCACTGGGTGTTGGCCAAATGCGTTATTTTCGATAAACATGCCTTCTATGTCTTACGCGGTTAATCCAGACGATTTTGTTTCCATCGTCTATTCGATCTATCCGATATGCCCGCCCTATGCGATATGACCAGTATCCTTTGAGTTGCCATCTCAGAGGCACCCCCAAACGTGGATTCGCCGCCAATTTATTCAACGCATTAACAACTTGCCTTTGAATATTGGTCGGCAATTTAGAGATTTCTTTTTCTACTTTGTCAGGCACCCTTACGTGATAAGGCATTTTCTAACTCCTCCAATGTGGTCCATCTTCCCGCTTCAATATCTTTTTCACTTTCTTGAATATCCTTCAATGCCTCTTCATCGGAGAGAATTTCTAATGTTTCCATAATGCTTTCATATTCTGTAGCACTCATGAGAACAACATAAGGTTTGCCTCTCTTTGTAAAAAAAGCATTTTCGCCTGTGTCTGCAACATTTCTGGCGACTTCCAGCAAGCTTCTTTTTGCGTCGGTAATGGAAAGAGCTTCCATGTGATTCACCTCCAAATGAATTGTACCATAACAATTAAACAATCGTCGATGCCGTTATCAATGAGTGCTTGTGGCTATTCCACCCGGTTTGGATAAGGTGGTCGGGGCACCTTCTTCACAGGATTGCGCTCCAGTTCCTCCAACACAACCTCAACTGCTTTCTCAAGCTGTGGGTTGTGTCCTTCAATCACAAGTTTAGGCGTCATTTCGACTTCGATGTCTGGCGACACGCCCTCGTTTTCAACTTCCCACTCGCCGTCTGGGCTAACGATTGCGAAGCTAGGCGCAGCTACGAAACTACCGTCTATCAGCCCAGTATCTATTCTTTCGCTTCGTTCAGCAGTTTGCTTCACTAACCGCCTTTGGCATAGTAGTTCTCTTTTTTTTCAAACAGTTTTGGAGAATTAAATTCCAGTAGAAATTCTTCAATCCGCCTTCCCGCTAACTTTACATATTCTTCATTTATGTCATATCCTATATAATGCCGATTGGTTTTTATCGCTGCTATGGCAGCCTGTCCACTTCCAATGAATGGGTCTAAAATAATTTCTCCTTCAAAAGTATAAAGTTGAATTAATCTATAAGGAAGTTCTACTGGAAAAGGCGCTGGATGTCCCACCTTTCGCGCGGATTCCGCAGGGAATGTCCAAACGCTTTTGGTAAATTCAAGAAACTCCTCTTTTGAAATTGTATTGTTTCTCTTAATTATACTTTTTCTCCTAAACAAATCCTTTGAAAAAACCAAGATATACTCATGAATATCCCTAAGACAGGGATTACTCGCGGAAAGCCAACTACCCCATGCAGTAGATGGGCTTGCACTGGATGCCTTATTCCAAATGATTTCACCACGCATAAGAAAGTCTAAATCAAGCATATCTTCAATGATAAAAGTATGCAGAGGAATATACGGCTTTCTCCCTAAGTTAGCAATATTAATACAAATTCTCCCTCCTGGGACAAGAACTCTATAAACTTCACTCCATATTCTTTTCAAAAAAGCACGATAGTGAAATAAGACTCAGCTTTACGATGAAAATGCAATTTTCTTCTTACAAAATAGGAACGAAAAAGTGTAGAAACTGTGGGAAGAATCGTTTTATAACTTTCTTCCACGGCTCATCGAAGTAAACTCAGTATCTATCTTTTGGCATAGTTTTCCTCGTTGGGTATTTTGTATATTACACTTGCTGGGATATTCCTGTGTCAATCAATACCTACTTTTCCATAAATTCTTTCTAAATGGTATTCGATAGAGCCCTTGAGGATTTTATGTTTACTCAGCAATAATGGCTTGCCAATGCCACTTATAGTATCATCAATGCTCAGTAAAGTGAATTTTTCGGGGTGTAATGCAATTACACCATAATCAAACATTGCATGGTGGAGTGGACATAGAACAAGCATATTGTCTTCCTTATCTGGTCCATTATGTGGGTTACCAAGAGGACAGATATGGTGAGTTTCTGCATATCTTTTTCCACCAGGCACTCTAAAGGTATATGTGCATATTTGGCATCGAGATTCATATAAACTTTTTAGGAAGCGGCTCAGTGCATTATCGCGAACAATTCTGTTGACGGTAATGGTCTTACGCATTATCGTTTTGTCTTTATCCTGACGGTCTGTCTTTGACATCAGTTCGTCATGTAGGTCTACTGCTTCTTGTTTTCTGAGTAGCGTCCATTTTCTTCTCCACTCTTTAAATGTTTCTATTCCTTGTGTATTCCAGTATTCGCTTGATGGGTTGAAATCTTCTCCGATGACACCTTTGACATATCTGATAAATGCCGATGCTTCTTTATGCATTAAACCACGGGCTTGTGTTGCACGGAGTTGAATGTTTAGCTCTTTATCAAAGAAATTCCTTAATTCCTGAACGATTGATATATTTTCATCTTCTATTCTTTTCTCTAAAAGATCGAGATAGAACTCAAAACCTATTTCAATGGCATTTTCGTTTTCTCTCCAAGATACTCTCTTGAGGATATTACCCATAAAGCTGCCTCCAATCATTTGTAACCTACCCCAAAGCCAAAGTCTAGACCTGTACCGACTACTTCGTCACAGTATGGACACCTTACAGGTTGTTCAGGGTCGGTAACAAGACTATGTCTTGCAGTACATTCTCTGTAATCTATCCCATCCCAGGACCATTCCTCTGTCATTAAAGCAGTGAACCAAATGCGATCCAAAAGTTCATTACAATGTTGGCAGCGTTTCATTTCAGGTTTCTTTTCATTAGCCATTTTCATTCGACCTTTCTTATTTCAGATCTCCATATTACCCTTCAATAAGTTTACAACTAAGAGGATAGCCAAAAACCAAACATCCATTAGCCATCCTCTTAGTTATTCTCTCAACACTCGTTAACCCAAATCATCCAATCCCAACATTTTCAACCGTTCCTCGCTTGGGCAAGCAGTTTCTGCATCCCAATCCACTAATTCCAGATACTCCTTGATAAAAGTATCGGCGTCAACTGTGATGTCCTTCATGTTTCCAGCTTTGAGTGCCGGTATACCAAGGACTCGACCTGGAACTTTCGTTTTCAGAGGATTGATACCTTCTCGGAGATTGAAGAGATGGCGGATAACTCCTATACGCTCACCGAGCAATATAACGTCGTCCATACTCATATCCCAACCAGTCACAGAATTGAGAAATTCTGGGATAGAATTGGCATTGAATGAAATATGTCCAAACATACAAATGCCAGCCGCGTTGACGATGTGCATCAGGTCAACCAATTTTTTCTGATCTTCGGCTCTGCCGGTATAGACTGTTAGCTCATGTTCTCCTATCTCTATTCCAGAAGGTGGCGCAACCATTTCACCGCCTTGCGTGTGACGTCCGGGGGTAGCATCGATTTGATAAGTTGGCGCAAGACCCGGGGTAAATTTCGGGTCATGCATTGGTACTTCCTGTCCTCCGATGTGGATAGCATACTCTTCGGCACCTTTGCCGATTTTTTCGGACGCTACCTTAACACCATCTGCCAAAATATCTCCCAATCCTTCGCGCTTTGCCAGTTTTTCGGTCATTGCAATGATACCTTCGGCATCTCCCCATTTCAGTTCGATGCCATCAGTATCTTCTTTGGTAATGATTCCATTTTCGTAGCACTCAATAGCAAAGGCAATGACACAACCTGCTGAGATAGTATCCAAACCAGCGCGGTTGCAAATGTCATTGGCTTTGATAATGGATTCAAGATTATCATTAAGGCACAGTGTTCCAAAACTACAGAGAGTTTCGTATTCAGGCTTATGAACACCCGCTGGCACGGCAAAAGGTCCAGTCGTCTCCTTCATGTGTCCACCGCATGCAATGGGGCAACGCCAGCAGGCGAATTTTCGTTCTTGCAGAGCAATTACAGCCTCATCGCTAATTGCTTTGGCATTAGGAAAATCTTCTGGACCTGAACCCGCCCAGTTCTTCACTGGTGAATCGCCGCTCATTGCGGAATCAGCAGTGATTCCAGCCGTACCATATTGATTTAAAATTGGGCCGAATCCTTCCATCTCTCTGATATATTTCCGTCGCAATTCGTTAATCTTGTCTGCGTCGGCCATCGGAACTTCCATCTTTCCCTTTGCCACGATTGCCTTCAGTTTCTTCGAGCCCATCACCGCGCCTACTCCAGAACGACCGGCTGCGCGTCCTTTATCATTCATCACACAGGATATCAATGATAAAGTTTCTCCAGAAGGTCCAATACAAACAAGACGAACATCTGAGCCGTGTTCAGCTTTGAGCATATCATCCGTTTCATTGGAGTCCTTGCCCCAAAGTCCACTGGCATCTCTCAGTTCCGCTTTGCCTTCATTGATGAATAGGTAAACAGGTTTCTCGGATATGCCACTGAAGAAAACACCATCGTAGCCAGCAAACTTCAATGCTGGTCCGAAAAATCCACCTGAGTTGGCATCAGCCCATCCACCCGTCAAAGGTGATTTACACACGGTAACATATCGAGAACCTATCAACGCAGGCGTGCCAGTTAGTGGTCCGGTAAGGAAACCCAAAATGTTTTCAGGACCCATTGGGTCAACACCCGGCTTCATGCGATTATAGAGAATCTTTGCTCCTAATCCGTAACCGCCGAGATACTTCTGACAATATTCTTCTTCTAAAGCTTCCTCTTCGAACTCACCATTGTCAAGGTCCACGAAGAGAAGCTTTCCCATGTAACCTCCAGCCATAATTTCATCCTTTTTTGAAAATTAGATTTGTAAATTGACTTTAATAATATACAGAAAATTTATGAAACTGTCAAGTTTTTTCGCTAATTATTATTGAGCCATCGGTAAAAACGGCGGCTCACCTTGGATTGTTTCGACCAACTTCAGCGTCTCGGCTACAACTTCATCATCTCCGCAGAGCAATAGCCTCACGCCGGCTTCGGCGCCTAACACTCCACCTGAAGCGACATGCAATACTCGCAATCTTGGAAATAGCGTTTCCAATGCCTCAATTTCCGTCACTATTGTACCTGTGACGGGGTATAACGTTGGGACATGGTTTGCTAATTCATCACCTTCGGATAACACCTTCACTATCTCAAGAATATCATGCCCTATCAGCTTTTCCAAACCGACAGGCAAAACCAGCGTAGCTCTACGACTGATGATTGGCCCCATCACCGCGCCCACAGTTCCTCCACTGCCAGGTCCACCGATAGTCACACCGGCAATCTTCCTATCGTAATTCAGACTGGTCTATGTAGGTCGAGATTCATATCTCGACGCTTACCCCGGTGTACGGGGCCGGGGGGTGTCGATTTTGGAAAATCGACCTACAAGTCTTTTGTCATTAAGTTTACAGAAAATTATTAAATAATGCAACACAAAAGTCTTAATTTAAGTAAAAAGGATGGTTCTTCAGAGTTAAGTGTGGGAATGAAAGTTGCAACACATTTCAGGGTGATTTATCGTAATTCTTTCTTAAATTGCCAATAATCAATTTTAGAGCTTTTAGATTTTCCAAAAAGTTCTCCAATTAGGAGATGAGAAGATAATAATGAATATCCTTATCGTAGACGATAAAACAGAAGACCTTGACCTACCGGATACTCTACTGAAGGGAAACAGCTACGAGGTCGTATCGCCCATCAATGGCGGGGAAGCCATTCTGGTAGTGGAACTGAATAAGAATATACTGGACCTGCAAAAAGAAATAACAGAGCGCAAGCAGGCAGAGGAACAACTCAAGGCATTGCTTGAGGAGAAAAAAGTGCTTCTGCGTGAAGTGTACCATCGGGTTAAGAACAATATGCAGATTATTTATAGTCTGCTCGGACTTCAAGTTGGAAAACTTGGTGACCAAAGGTTAAATGAGATTATAAACGATTGCCAGAACCGAATAAGGTCTATGGCTCTGATCCACGATAAACTTTGCCGGTCTGAAGACCTGACGAATATCAATTTTGCTTTATACATCAAGGATTTGGCACAGAGTTTGTTTATAGCTTATGAAACCAGAGGTAAAATTGCCTTGAAACTAGATTTAGAGGATGTTTTACTTTCAAATGATTCTGCCGTTCCATGTGGATTGATTCTAAGCGAATTGATTTCAAATTCCCTGAAACACGCCTTTCCGGGTGATATGAAAGGTGAAGTTCGCATTAACCTTTGTTCAGATGATAGTGGTAAGATTACACTGATTGTCAGTAATAACGGTGTTGATTTCCCAGAGGACTTGGACCTCCAAAACACAAAGACATTAGGTTTGCAATTGGTCAATACGCTAATTCAGCAACTTAATGCTACTATCAAACTTGATAGTAGTGGTGGAACAACGTTTAAAATTACATTTAAGCCAAAGTAGGCGGTATTTACACAACAAAAGCCGCCTATTGGGATGGTCGCGACAGCTTATACCATTCTATCCTTGAATGAAAAGGATATTGACATGAGTTTTAAATCTACGAAAAGACAACCCAAAAGCCGCAAGCGAAACTATTTAATATTCCTCAGCGCGCTTCACTTGCTAGTATGGTTGACCGCATATTTTTTGTTTGGTTGGCTTGGGATTATCTCCTGTCTTCTGGTGAACTTCGTAATAGATATAGGATTACTCCTTATTTGGAGATGGGGGATAGTTTACAAACGCCGTTTTCTATCAGGAATTAGCGTGATGATTCATTGGTACAGGAATTAGCCTCGATAAATCGGGATTGGCAACGTAACAATTCATTGGTAAAGTATTGGCGCGGGTTTTGTGATTGCTTCGGGTCTGCTTCGCTACCCTCAGATTGCTTCATTCCTCGCAACCGTACCTCCTCACAACGGCACCTACTTCGACCTCGTGAACCGCCGTTTGCAATGATACTCCTTCTGCTTAATATTTTATACTCTAACGTTTGGTATGAATTAATCCATGCTTTCCTCCGATTTTTAGAGTTTCAAGTTTCCTCCGGCGGATAAACGGCAAGACGGAAAGATGGAGAAACTTAGAATTGCGGTAAGACGAAGTCGTGGTTTCGATGGTTTCGATACGGTTCTTTCAGAACCTACTCAACCCGGTGCCGCTTCGCACTCAACCTAAACGTTGCTTTTGGCCCTTTTGCCCCCTTGCCCTCTTTAATAGTTTGGCTAGTCATGATATGATAACTCACACCAGGCATTCAATACTCTGAATACTTAGTGGAAAAATCTACTGAATTATCAAAACTATAGTTAGCGGAAAAAAATTTCTATTGCGGAAATTTTTTTCTATCTTAAAAATAACTCAATAGAATAACACCGAAATTTCCCTAATCCGCCTTTCGTGCTGCGGAATTGTCAGAAAGTTTCCGCTAATACCTTGTCTTGCTCCATCCATTCCTCTTTTCCTTATCATACCATCACCGCCCAGGTGAATCGCCCGCGCTGTATTGTTATCCCGGGCAAAATGTCTGTCTGATAAAATAGCAACATAACCCCACCGCAACAATCGCAGGTTGCATCAACCATCGTTGCGAATACGATATCGCCACTCTCACAGGAGCTACCGTGTTCCCTTGCTTACGATATGCTTGTGTAGTAATCGTCCATTCCATACAAAAGCTGTTGAATAATCTGTTCACAGATGTTATACTTTATTCAAACTCTCCACGTATTATTCTCATCTTTCGCATTATAGAAATTGACTTTTGTGAATATGGTAATATTCTGAGAGTTTTCGGAAAGTCGGAAGCCCGAACTTGTTCGGGGCTTTCCTCAACAAGTTGAGGCGTCCATCGAAAAGTCTCATTCTCAATTAGGAGATAAATATTTCATGGAAAAATCGATCGAACAACAAATGCAAGAAGTGAAGGAAAAAGCATTGGTTTGCACAGATTGCCAACTGTCTGAAACACGAACTCAAGTGGTGTTTGGAGAAGGAAATCCGCAAGCAAGGTTAGTTTTTGTAGGCGAAGGGCCGGGCGAACAAGAGGATAAATCGGGTCGTCCTTTCGTAGGTCGCGCGGGGCGTTTGTTGGATGAAGTGCTTGAAAAAGTTCAACTTAAACGTGAAGATTTATGGATTGCCAATGTTCTCAAATGCCGTGCGTGTATCATCGAGGAAGGGCGCGCGCGCAATCGACCACCGCGCGCAGACGAAGTGAAAGCCTGTCGAAAATGGTTAGACGCCGAATTAAATCTCATAAAACCATCAGTGATTGTCTGCGTCGGCGCGCCCGCCGCGAATTTGTTGATTCATAAAAATTTCAAGATGACGGAGGAGCGCGGACAATGGTTCACTGATTTGATGTATGCGCCATCGGTGGTAGCGGTACTCCATCCCGCATACCTTCTAAGAAAGCATGGCGATGAATATAAACGAATGCGACAACTTCTAATTGATGACCTAATTGAAGCCAAGAAGAAATCCACTGAGACACAAGAGCGGCAGCAGTTGACATTGTTCTGAAAGTGAAACGTAAAACGTAATACGTAATTTTTCTTTTTACGCATGACGATTTTTATATTGACACAAAATCCCAAAATTGATAAAATGAAAAAAAGGAGTAATGTAAATTATGCTCGTCTGTTATGACCCTTATGTTGGAACGATTGGTAGGTTCTCACGCGCAGAGATCGTTGAATTAGTCGCTCAGGCAGGATATGAGGGCATAAATTTGCCCATCCGTGAGCCGTTCATAAATGGAAAAGATGAATCTCAAATTGAGGACACTGAGAAATTGCTCGCGAAACACAGATTAGTCGCACCCTCCGTGGGATTCGGCAATCACATTGTGACGACGCCCACGATGCGAAAAGAGACGATGGAACATTTCGCCATAGTTTTGAATATCGCCAGGCGATTCAAAGTAGAGATAATCGGCATCTGGCCGAATATGCCGCAAGATGCTTCAGTAGAAGCAGCGCGGGAGACTTTAGCAGCAAATTTACTGGAAATGCTGCCACAGACAGAAGAAGCTGGGATAGTCATTGCTCTCGAATTTGAGAAAGGATGTCCATTGGATAACTATCGCGAAGGCGTTGAATTCATCAACTCGACTGATACGCGTCTCCGCTTGACGTGTGATACATATCATCTATTCAATGACAAAGCCGACCCATATCAATCCGTTTTGGCGATGGGGCAACTGCTTGCTGACGTACACATCTCAGGTAGCCATCGTGGTGAACCGGGAACCGATGAATTCGATTTTAAAGTGTTCATGAAAGGTTTGCGGGAGATTAATTACAATGGGCCGCTTACTTTGCAATACCACTTGAAAGATGTGGAAAGCATGGCGAGAAGTTGTGAATTTACAAAACGTCTTCTTTGCAAGTCATTAAACTAAATGAGAAAAAGTAAATTATCGTTACGGAAGCATATACACAAAATAACACGGCGGAATGTTTATGAGTCCGCAGCTCGTGAGCGTATGAAAGACAGCCGGGCTTTACAGGATGCAGAACGTTATATTGGCGCTGTTTACATCGGCGGATATGCTATCGAATGCTATCTCAAAATGCTAATTTGTTCGCGATATGATTTTGAACATCTGGAGGATTTTGAGGAGGCGATTGAAAAAAGGACAGGACGGCATCCTCGACTTTCCTCTGCGAGGGGACACCAACTCGAAGTTTTGTTGGACTACAGTGGGTTAAAAGATGTCATGCGCACCGAGAAAGAAGTTTATCATGCGTTCCGAATAGTAAATGAATGGACTGAAGCTTTGCGTTATTATGATGGCAATGGAACCACCGAACAATGTAACCCATTTTTAAAGGCGCTCGAAATAGTTTACAACTGGTTGCTTGCCAAATCGATGTAGGAGGAACTTCAATGGATTCACGAATTAGAAACATTAAAGAACTCCTGAAAAACAAATTTGCCGCGAATTACCCAGGTACTATAGTTCAAGTTGGCAGTGGTTTTGGGGACAATATCCATGTGCGGATTATTTCACCGCATTTTGAAGAAATGCCACGCTCTAAGCGTGATGACGAAATATGGGGTATTTTGGAAGAGTTACCAGAAGAAGATGTACTACGCATCTCGCTTTGCATATTATTGAGTCCCAGCGAGGCGCCACAGTTCGAATATATCTATCAAGAGGTGGCATGAATATAATTGACCTCAACTTTTTAATTTCCGATTTAAAGCTAACAACCTTATAACAATTATTAACACTATAACGAAAAGTCTAAAATGAGGAGGTTAATCATCATGAAATTCACGTTGACGCTGATTTTCATAAGTTTACTTTCGATTGCTTTTCTTGGGTGCGCCAGAACATATCAATCCATCACTGCTGAGACGTTCACCCAAGGCCAACGCGTGTCCATATCTGGCGTTCCCCAAAAGCCTGAAGCCATGGATTTCGTCCCTCCGACACCAGCTCACGAGGGCTATTGGCATGTCAAGGTTAATGGCGTAAATTTCATTGGATACGTGAATTTTGAGAACGTGCCTCGCATTAGAGCTATCCGAAAGATAGCGGAAAATGCTCGTAAAAAAAATCAAAAAGTCGCAGCTGCGGGCAAAGCGAGAGAGGAATTCGTTGAATTGGAATCATTCAATGGCATCAGAATAGATACGCCATGGTATAAGAATAGTAATCCGCATTATTCGTACAAACACTTTTATCGCTGGTATCCATTCGCTTATGAACCTAATGAAAGAGCGACGAAGAATTGAGGTCATATTTATCAACTTAATCCGAAACTAGACAGGAAGCTAATTGAGAAGCAAATAGCAAAGAAGTAAAGCTGACAACGTGAAGACGAGATTTTTCTCCTTGTTTTCACGCTGTCCTGTTTTTTTGTTATTTGATTTGTGAACTCACGCAGTGAAATGAACTTCGAAATCATCAGTGAAATAACCGATATAGAGATCATCGCTGTCGGTAGTGGAATCCGAGATATTGCACGTTTGCGAAAACAATATGGTCAGGGACGTTGGCGCAAGCTAAAAGGAATTGCCATTCTACGCCTTGCCAATGGTAGGATACGATGTGCTGAAATTCATTGTGAAGGGACAACCGAGGGTTTTCCTCTAAGTTCTGTTTTCATTTCCAAATTGAAAACAGAACAAATCAAAAACCTTTCCTTCAAGGAATAATTCATTGGTACGAGGCGCATGGTATAGGTAAAAAGGAAATTAAACGTAAGCGTTATTTGGATTAGAATCATGAAACAGCATAAAAAACTTTCACAATTTGCTATTTGTGTTGACAATTCAGAATATCCAGTATCCTTAGAGCTACATAAGATTTATTGTGTGATACCTGATGAGGATGCCGCCTTGGATGGAGATTTACGCATTGTTGACGAAAGTGGCGAAGACTATCTTTATCCTGCTAATTACTTTGTCCTGATTGAATTACCGCATGATACAGAGCGTATGTTAAGAGATTCGTTCTCGCGGAGCATTCAACAGGTCACTGCATAATCAATAGGTCGTTGCGCAGATGAATTTTGATGAGCATATATTCCTTAATACTTAGGGGCAAATGATTGCCGAAAACGAAAAATCATAAGGAGGAAAGAAAACGTGCCAGAAAAACCTGTAAGATTAGCAATAATCGGTTGTGGTGGAATAGCCAACGCTCATTTGCGCGGCTATCATACTTTAGTAGAAAAAGGTGTTGATACCTTCAGCATAGATGCGACGTGTGATGTGAGAAAGGAAAGCGCGGAAGATTTCTCAAATAAAATTGCCGCATTTCAGGGTTCTGCACCGCGGGTATACGCTGATGTCGAGGAGATGCTCAAAGCGGAAAATCTAAATGCTGCTGATATCTGTACATCTCATTCGCATCATCATATCACCGCGATTCCGTGCCTGGAATCTGGCGTGAATATTATGACTGAAAAGCCCTTCGGCATCACAATCAAAGCCAGCCAAAAAATGATAGAAGTTGCGGAACAGTATGGCTTAATCACCGCGGCGGCGGAAAATTGCCGTAGATATCCCGGCCAACGCGCTGTCAGATGGGCATTGAACGAGGGCAATTTGATTGGCAAACCGCGAATGTTCTTCGCACAATCCGCCGGCTGGCAAGACCCGGCAAATATCGGCGACTGGCATTGGCGCTTAGACAAATTGTTAAGTGGTGGCGGCATGGTCATGGACAGCGGCGCGCACATGATGGACACCATCCGGTATTTCTTTGGCGATGTTGAGAAAGTCTACGCCGAGGTTCGACAACTTGATAAACGTATGACCAACCATAAGGAGAAAGGCGTAATTCCCGATTGTCACGAGGATACCTGGGTTGCCGTCATCACATTTAAAAGCGGCGTCATCGGTACGTGGAGTTGGACTAAAGCCGCGCCTGTGCATAGTTTCCTTAACGTTGCATTCTACGGCAGCGAAGGTGTCATTAGAGACCGAGGCGATGTGTTCCATCCATTCGCCTTCCAGGAAGGTGGAGACCTGGAAAAGCTGGATGGCACAAAAATGACAATTAAGGAATTGAAGGCAGCGTACATGGCAACTCTCAGCGAAAAAGAAAAAGAACGCTTGTTCCCCTTCGGAATCGAAGATGGATTTACACTGGAAGTTTACGATTTCATCAACGCTGTCAAAAACAAACGCTCCCCTGAAGTAGATGGCGAAACTGGTTTACTTGCGAAAGCCAACTCGATTGCTATCTACGAATCCGGCTATTGCGGCGAAGTCGTGAAGATTGCTGATGTTCTCAATGGTAAAGTGAATGCTTATCAGAGAGAAATTGATGAGCATTGGGGATTGTAAGTAGATATCTAAGGTGATATAGATACCACTGACCGGATGGACGCACGCAGACTGTTCGCTTTACAGGGGGAATATCAAGGAAAGTCACAAAAATTAAAAGAGCGATAAATCATGTTAATAATTAGTAAAAGCAAAAAGCGACATTGAAATGGAGAATGTAGAGCGAAACGATGTTTCGCTCTACATTAATGATTTAGCACTTTGAAACAAAATTTTGTAGCTTCAAAAATACAAAATTCGTCAATTATTTTGTTCAACGGAGTCTTTGCTTATGATTCCATGCCCTTACTGTGGAAGCCAAGCAGGACATAGGAGAGTTTCTATAGAAGAGCTGAGATTTGTTTATTATGAATGCAGAAACTGCAAAAGATTCTTTCCATGTCCTATAGGAAATCCGAATGTTCCAAACCTTTTTCAGCAATTTCAGAAGGAGATAGAATCTTACGGATTTAATATTTTGGTGTTCGGACCGGGAGAATCAAACCCACTATTTCGTAAGAGGTGTGAGATTCAGGAAATGTTGGGAATAGAAGGGCATTAATGCTCGAATGGGGGAAGAACTGACTGCTACAGGCACACCATTCCCAATTGAAAGTTCGGAGTACAGGTTTAAAAATAAAAGGTTCTTCCGACTTGAGTGTGGAAGGTGGTTCACGAAGTAACAATCCCCCTAACAACCCCCCTGAACCCCCTTTGGTAAGGGGGACTACTGAGCGTAGCGAACATATCTTGATAAAAAATGAGATTGCTTCGCTTGGTTTCGATACGCCTTTGGCTACTCAACCTAAAGCTCGCAATGACAACCTTTTTTAGTCATTGCGAGGAGCGCAAGCGACGAAACAATCCCACCACAATGACATTTCCACACTTAACTCTGAAGAGCCAAATAAAAAAGCCATCTAGCGCCGGCCAGATAGCTTTTGGACTATTTTGACATACATAAAAACCAATTTTCTAAAACCTGGTTTCTAAACCCCAAAACAAACGTAAGACAGAAAGCTACTAAGCAAGAGCACTAAATCTTAACGTTTTGTTCTCTGTTTTCGTCCACCTTTGGTTTTTGGCTTTGGGGCTTTTGTTTTAGATTTTTCAATCTTTGTCTCTTGCCCCATAGCACGTTTGATGGCATCACAAATCATCGGTTCCGGGTCTGATGACAATCCGGAAAGCATTTGGGTAATCCTTTTATCATCATACTGAAGCAACGCATCAATGGCAGCTAATCGAACAGGACAATCTGTATCCTCTTCTGCAGTATATATCAACTCATTGATAACTTGATCTAAAATTTCATCTGAGTCAATTCCGCCCAATGCACTGACGGCTGCCTTGCGAACATTGTTGTCCGGGTCAGCCAACATATCCATAATACCCGCAATAGCTTCATCCGTTCCAATCTGAGACAATGCTTCAATAATCTGAATACGCACGGAAACATCCTCTTCGTCAAAAAGAGCGAATGATAGTGGTTCGACAGCATCTTCCAAACCGAGTTCGCCTAATTCCCGCGCTGCTTCTTTGCGTGTATTTCTGGATGTTGATTGTAAGGCATGAATCATGCTGTTGAATTTGTTAATGTCTTGAATACTTTGTTGTTCTTGTTCGAAGCTAGTTATTTTTTTGAATGGATGTTTTTGAATCATATCATTTCTGCGTGGTTTACGCTTGGGTTGAGTAGTCCCGAGAATCGGGACGTATCGAAACCAAGTAAACCCGCCCTCAGACTGAAGCAATTATACTTCAGCCTTTGGAGGAGTTAGAAAGCAGGAATAATTATACTCCACCACTCTATAACTCCAATATTTTCTGTTTTCCCCCTTTGAAAAAAATCTTAAAATTAAACGTTAAATACATTTCTATCCCAACGCCTTACTGAATTGGTGAGTAAGGCGTTGGTTGGAGAATTTTATTCGCGACATTGGAAACAAGCGGCCCATCTGTTTCGCTTTCCCTCTTCGCCTGCTGCCATTCTTTGTCATTCCTAAAAGCCTCCCAGGCAGCCTGGCGATGAGACAGATCCTCGAACGCGAGAATGTATACTAATTCGTTGATACTGCTTGAACCAATAATAGTTTGCCAAAATCCAACGACTTTCATACCATGTTTTTCAAACAAACGCATGGTAACATTAGCAAAACGATTGTTAATGTCCTGCATCTTTCCCGGAACAATAGTGTAAATTCTTTCTTCATATATCATAATTACCTCCTTGTAGACAGTTTTTTGCATACATTGAAAAGCAGAATCAATGCACCCTCAAATATTAATAAGGTCAAGGATTTTAGAGTAGTTCACTCAAAAGCAATTTTCTATCATTTTAGATTACAATATTTTTTTCCGAACGTCAATACAAATTTTTACTTTTTTCCTCAGTGTTTCTTTTAGTTACTATTTAGCACAAACTATCCAAACCGTATCAGCCATTTGCTTGATTTCCACAGTAAATTCTTCATCCTCAAACATATCCGGGAAGATGTCAAGCATCGGTTGATACTCATCCTCCAAATCGGGGTATTCGGCGAGGGCACGAGCTTTGTCTGCCGCATTCTTAAACATCACATCGCCTATAATAATTCGTCCATTCAGTTTTAACACACGCTTCATTTCCTTTATGGACAACAGCTTCGCATCATCGGTTATGTGATGGATGGTATAAGTTGATGCGACGACATCAAAAGTTTGTCAGGAAAGGGAATTTCTAGAAGCGGATTTTCACATAGTTGTATTTGGAATTGTCCTTCCCATCCTATAGCTTTCCGTTCAGCTATCTTGAGCATCTTAGCCGAAGGGTCAAGCCCAACAACTTGACATCCTCTCCTTAAAAATTCGATAGCCAAATTTCCCGTCCCTGTGCCGATATCTAAAACGAAATCGCCTTCCTTAGCCAAAGCTTTCCGCGCTACTTTGGATAACGTCTCATCGTATCGTAAACGCTTCGTGTTACGCATTCTCTCGTCATAGTTTTCAATCCAGCTGTATTCATCAAAGTCCCATTTCTTTTCCTGTTTAGGCATATTCTCCCCTAAAAAACAAGATTGTTATTATTCCATCGGATTCTAACCACCCAACCGCCACCGGTGTCGAGCAGCAACTAAAAGTGAATTGTTCATTTGCAAAGCATCCACCGTAGCACGTCCGCAAGCGGTTCGTCCAAGAATAATTGTTCCATCTTCAGACCATTCGAAATGCCGATTCCAGCGTTGCTTTCGCGGATTGAACAGCCGAACTCGTCGTCCCGTCAGTGGGTCGTGGGCATGTGTACGGACGCCTTTGCGCAGATTGCATGACGGACAGGCAAGCCAAAGATTTTCCTCGTTGGATGGACCGCCAGCAATACGTGGAATAATATGCTCAACATGCAAAGGCATCCCGATGAACTCTTCTGCAGCTTGACAATAGCCGCACCGCTCACCGGCTTGGACAGCCAATCTGCCCCGCAGTTTTGCAGACACATTTTCAGCACTCACTTTGCACACCTTTTGGTCCCCATACTTTCCTGCGTTGCGCCAAAATAGCCTGCGCTTGAGCTTTCCGCAAGGTTACCCGCCAATATTCATCCATCAACTGATTTAGCGTTGTTTGTTCTTTTTTGGTCAACGACCCCTCACTATTTTTAGAAAGTAATCGCGTCAATTGCTGCTGTTGTGTAGGTGAAAGCGTCTCGGTAGCGATAGTCAAAAGAACATCATCTTCAAGCCCAACAAAATCTGCGACTTCGGTTGCTATCTTCTCAGGCAGGTCACTTATAGGGGGCAACGTCGCAGTAAGTGCCTCCACTAACAAAACTTCCACCGAACGTTTAGCTGCTGCGGCAGTTTGTTCTGCCAGCCGATAAACTGGCTCTGGCAGAGCTAATGTTACCTGATGTGTTGCCATTTTTGCTTCACCTCTAATGATATTTGGAGAAAATCGACGGACGCCTCAACTTGTTGAGGAAAAAGCCCCGAACAAGTTCGGGCTTCCGACTTTCCGAAAACTCTCATTTGGTCAATTTATTTTGATGCACCTTCAACGCAAGCAGGATTAGATAGTTCAAAATTGGTTGTATGTAGAACGCGCAAGAAACTTCCCAAAGTTGGTTGTCTGTTTGGCAGCATCGGAGGGAATTTGCCACCAGTCTTCCGATACCCAAACCTCTTCAGGCATTGCCCACTGGGGATGGAAAAATTCGTATTCGTCTAAAGGAATAGGGAGGCTAACAAGTCCAGTATGTTCATTCATAGAATACGGCAGCCTCAAAAAATGGTCGGGCAATGTGAAAAAGGTCATATCCAAACATCGTGATGATGGAAGTAGCCGGCGGACAAAGCTGAGTATTTGCTCTCGCAGCCGGCTATCCAGCGCGGCATCATCCGGGAAAGCTTCCGCTGGAATAATCAGATGAGGGCTTGTGTTGCCACTGAATTTAACAAAAAACGTAACCTCAAAGTCACGTAGTCTGCGAATAATCGGTAAAGCTGCATCAAATGCCACCTGCCATGAATCCGATTTGAAATCAAGGTCAAGCACAAGGTCTTTGAGGATGGCTTTTGCGCCGTTGTATCGCGTGATGGTAGCGTGCAGAGCGGGCCAGAAGAGCGGGAGGTCTGCAGCAGCAAAAGCAAGCGGCAGGATATCGTCAGGGTTTGTAGGAGCGGGCATGAAACACCGAAAAGCACGCTGCAAAGTCAATTTGCGGAATTTCGCGAATCGGTAGATTGCCTTTTGGATCTCCGGGGAGGAATAGTAATCGTAGAGTAGGTTGAACACGATTCGGTCTGCCGGCGGTAACTTGTCTTGCAGATAGAGTGTCAGTAACCGCTTACCTTCGCGCAATGC
>JACKQG010003706.1_pt1 | contig 18421 bp, 10 predicted proteins | sample 8237621 | NCBI WGS metagenome assembly JACKQG01 (sample SAMN15677084, study PRJNA649215) | marine metagenome | biome: marine; feature: Black Sea; material: saline water; isolation source: suspended particulate matter (SPM) from the Black Sea western gyre | collected 2013-06-09/2013-06-10 | depth... | reverse complement strand
AGGGACGCCAGTCGGGCCGTCGGTCGCACCAGCACGGCGGACGGGCATGTGCCCGCACTGTCTGGCGCGGGGATGGGGCCGCGGGACGATGCGCGAAACCGCCGGGCGACCAGCGGCATGGGCCCGCTGTACAGCTTGCTGCCGCTGGTGTTTCCGTTCCCCTGATCGACTTGCGGTACGGGTACGTCAGGTGTGATGTTCTCGATCGCGGCCTGGGAGTTGACTCCCTTAGTGCGGTCCACGACGCCGATGGCTCCGCGCGTCGGGCCATTGTGACCGGTCATCGTGCAGATGATCTTTGTAGTGCCGGGGATCTGCCGCGCCTCCATGAACGTTCCCGGCGAAAGGACACGATTGCCGAAGAAGCCCGCCATCCCCGTGCCGTCAGGGTTGATCACCCAGAGGCTTTGAATGGGGATCGCGGGCCGGTCGACGTATTCCCAGCGCGAGTAGACAATCCGGCCGTCCTCCAGAACGCTCGGCGTAAAGTCGTTCAAATAGTTGGCCGATAGCCGCTCGACGTTCGAACCGTTGGCGTCCATGCGGTGCAGCACGCCCACCGGCGCGTGCCAGCAGTAGGCGAATTGCGGCGCCCGAGTGCTGAGGAAACCGATACCGCCGTCGGGCAACCAGCAGCCGTTGTAGTCGTGCCATTCGCCTTCGGTCAGTTGAGTTAGCTCGGTACCGTCGATGTTCACTGTCCAAAGATGATACCCTTCGCCGGTTTGCTGTCGCCAACTGAACAACGCCTTCGTCCCATCGTAGGACAAATCGCAATCCAGGATCTGTCCCTCGGTCGAATCCACCAACTGGATCGGTTCGGCTTCCGGTTCATGAGCCGAAAAGACGTACAAGCCGCCACCGTTTGTCTGGCCCTCGTAGTGGTACGTGTAGACGTGCGACGCGGTGATTTCGTGGCGTTTGATAACGAGCAGGCGGTCGATGTCGAACAGCAGCACGGATCGCTGTAACCGAGCGATCTGTTCGAGGGCCTCCTCGTCGCCACTCTGTTCAAGGGCTTTCAGTTGCCCCAAGTCCTCGATCGCGTTCTGGTACTTTTCACCATGCGTGGCTTGCAGCCAAGCGATCAACCGGCCGAGCAAATCGGAATCAACGTCACCCGCCAGCCAAGGTTCGAGCGAACCGGCTTGGCGTTGCAAGCGAGCAAACTCGTTCTTGGACAACGGTCGACCAAAGACCATGATTTCGGCCGCGCCGGGATTATAGCCGCCGTAGGAGTTGAGAAACTTGAATGTGACCTTTCTTGCCTTGGTCGCGCCCAGCGAAGCCGTTTGCGGCCCGTGTTTCATTTTGAACGTGCCTTTGGCCGCCGGCTGTGACGCGTCGTCGACGTAGACTTCGAAGTCCTTGAAGCATTCGTTCATGAACCACGACGTGCGGCCGAAGTAGACGAGTTCGGCCACGTCAACCGGCTGGTCCCACGCCAGCGTGAAATCAGCGGCATCGCCTGTTTTGGCTTTCAGCACACACCAGGCGGCCTTCAAATCGGCCGAAGTGCTTCCGGACGGCGGTATCTTGCCGTCGATGGCGAACTTGGCCAGATACGACTCGTTGTGTTCCGATGTCGCCGATGCTTGAGCGGAACGTGCCAGGTTCTCTGGCAATAGGTCCGAATCGGCGGCTGTCGCTGGCGTTTGGATGGCCGCCGCGCAGAGGATGGGGAAAGCAAACAAGAACGACAAGCGACGCGAAAACCGCGAAAGGAAGCGACTGATCATATTGGCATCTCCCGAAAGCCCAGTTTGTGCTGTCATGCACTGTCAGTCTAACACGCTGAGTGGACGTGTGCCAACGTCGATGCACCGGAAAAAGGGGGAGCAAAAGAGCACAACTTTATGTATTGTCAATCCGTGCATTTGCTTGACTCTGGGCATTGCCACAAACATAATGCGACAACATTGGATGGGGTGCCGGCGCCGCTCGCGGTTTGTCGTCGCCTCTTTTCCGCTACGTCCGCCTGCTTGTTGGAGTACAGCCTTTAGGCTGCTCCCCCGGAGGATGCCATGCCGCGGTTCGTTGCAGGGTGGTTGGTCGCCATTGTTGTGATCCTCTCGATGTGCACCCTGACGACATCGGCGGTGGCCGAAGGTGACTGGGAGACCACGCCCCAGAGTGAAACTGCCTTGAAGCAGGGGCTCGATTGGCTCGCTCGAAGCCAAGGTGCCGAGGGTAACTGGACCTCGAACGATCTCGGTCTGGTCAGCATGGGCGCGTTGGCGTTTCTCTCGGCAGGCCATCTTCCCGGACGTGGCGAGCATGGCGACAACGTGGCCCGCTCTCTCGACTACGTTCTGCGGCATCCCAAGGCTTCCGGACTGCTAAACATCGCCGACCAGCGGCGCGATATGTACAACCACGGGCTGGCGGCGTTTGTACTTGGACAAGCGTATGGCATCAGCGACGACCGGCGGATCGGTCCAGTGCTTGACCGTGCGCTGAAGGTCATCGCGCAGACTCAATGCGGCGACGGCGGATGGGATTACGTCGCCCGCGCTCAATCGCGCGGCCACGACTTGAGCCTTGCCGTGATGCAGGCCAAGGCCCTGCGCAGCGCAGTTGATAGTGGCCTGGAGGTTCCGCCCGAGGTAATCAAGAAGGCGATCGAAAGTGTGCGAGAACACTACACGCCCAAGGGCTGCAAGCGCAACGACCCGGAAGAGGTGCAGAAGAAGCATCCCGGCCAGTTCACGTATAGCAAGGGCGGGGGCAATGCAACGGTAGCGATGGCGGCCGCAGGTGTGGTCTGCATGCAGGAGTTTGCCCAGTACGACGACTGGCGAATCGACAAGACCATGGACGTAATCTGCAAGGCAATCTCCGAGGAGTGCAAACGCGAGAAGCTCGCCGAGGGCCGGGCCCCGTTCGACGCGTACACGTTGTATTATGTCGGACAGGCTTTATACCAAGTGGGCGGCGAGCGGTGGCGCAAGTATTATCCGCTGCTGCGCGATGGGCTGGTCGCAACGCAACGCAACGACTACTGGCCGGCCAACGGACACGTCGGCGGCAGGCCAGGCGATATGTACATGACGTCATCGGCCTGCTTTGTGCTGGCCATGCCACACCGATACTTGCCGATCCTCCAAGAGGGAAAAATCGACTCGTTACGACAACAGTTTGAGGAGAAGTAGTCAGTAGGTCCCGGCTGCCGGACGGGACCTGGAAACAATTGGGACCGGCAGCGGTGAAGGTAGGGTGGGCCAAGTCTTCGCGGGCCCACCGGAAACCGCCCGCCACGTAATTCGGCGCGCATGGCTCGCACGACGGAGCCATCCGGAATGGAGAGCCCATTTCGGTGGGCCGCGAAGACTTGGCCCACCCTACAAGACTACCGAGACCGCCTAAAGGCGGCACTACGAATTGCCCTACACCAACACTAGCCCGTCAGAGCACCCATGTTCCTTGCACCTTGGTTCTTCATCGCTGGGCTGATCTTTGCGGCTGGGCCGATCATCATTCATCTGCTCAATCGCCGGCGTTATCGGACGATAGAGTGGGGCGCGATGGAGTTCCTACGGGAAGCCCTTGTTCGCAGTCGCCGGTTGATTCAATTCAGCGATCTGTTGCTCTTGGCGTTGCGCATGCTGGTGCTGGTGGCTTTTGGCGCCGCACTGGCAAGGCCCTTTCTGGGCGGCGCCGGCGCGACGTTCGACCCTGATCACCCGATGCACGGTGTGCTGCTCTTGGATAACAGCCTCAGCACCAGTTACCAGCGGCTTCGAGGCACGGTGCTGGACGAAGTGAAGGCCCGCGCTCGTGAATTGATTCAGGAATTCCCGCGTGGGAGCCGGATAACGGTGGTGCCGACATGCGCGGGTGCAGGCGGGTTCAGCTATTCTGCGTACTTCACCACGCAGGATGCCCTGGACGCGGTGGATCGGATCGAGCCGGTGGACCGCGCCACCAGTCCGACCGAGACGATCGACCTTGCCCTGGAAGCCTGCCGCCAGGTTGTCGACATGCCAGAGAAGCGCATTGTGCTGATCGCGGATCAGCAAGTGGCCGGCTGGCCCACTAGCTCGCTCGCATCGCACCTGAAACAGCTTCCCGCACCGTTGGAGGTCGTGGACGTCCAGCCCGAGGAAATCGAGAACGCGTGGATCGCCGACTTCTGGCTTCAAGACGGCATGGCCGACGTTCAGTCGCCGGGCGTATTCCTGGCCACCATCGGCTTTCAGGGCGAGTTCCCACGCCACGGCGTGCAGGCCACACTGACCGTCGACGGCGTAAGCGTGGCCGCGCAGACGGTCGATCTGATGCCAGGGCAAACCCGTGAAGTCGAATTCCCACCGCACTCGTTCAACGTGCCCATCGAACCGGGCAAAGTCACCTACGCGACCGCCGAGGTCTCGATCCCACAGGACCGGTTGCCGGCCGACGATCAACGGTTCCTGACGGTGCCTGTGGCGGCGGGCCTGCCAGTCGTGTTCGTCGATCAGTATGGGGCGGAGGAAAGCCTGCGTCATGGCCGCCAAGGGGAATCGTTCCATCTGCGACGGTTGCTCGCCCCACTCAGTGGCTCGTCGGCAACCGACCAGCAGCCAATCCGCGTGCGGCACCTGAGGATCGAACAGCTCGATCGCGACCAACTGGCCGACGCCCGCGTGGTCGTAGTGGCCGGTGTACTGGGTCCCGAACCGGCCGTCGATCTGTTGCGGGAGTATGTCGAGCAAGGCGGCAACCTGATGATCGCCGCTGGTGGCGACTTCGACCCAGGGCTCTGGACGCAGGCCGCGTGGCGTGAGGGGCTGGGTATTCTACCGGCGCCTCTGGAGCCGCTGGCTTTCGGTCGGCTGCCGGAGGAGGATCCGGCATCGGTCGAGCCGTTTCGCCTGGACTTCGAGAGCATGGTCCACGGCTATTTCCTGTTGGAGGGCAGTTCGCGGCGAGAGCTGGAAGACCTGTACAACTTGCCTTTGTTCTTCAAGGCGTGTGAAGCGATCGTCACCGATGACGTCAAGGAGACCATGGTACGTACGCGGACCGAGCAACTCAAAGAGCAACAGCAGGGCACGACGCGCCCGAACTGGCTGCTCTGGACGAACGAAGAGATGGGCTTCGACGAGTCGCGCCCCGCCGAGGAAATCGCCGAGGACGAGCGGTTCCAGGTGCTCGGGCGTTATACGTCGGGTCAGCCGTTCATGGTCGAGCGTCGCATCGGACGTGGCAAAGTTCTGTTGGCTACATCGGGTGTTTCGACGCGTTGGAACACGCTGTCCATCACCAACACCGTATTGATATACGACCGTATTCTGCGGGGCTTGCTCGAGCGCACCTTGCCGAAACGAAACCTGAGCACCGAGGAGCAATTGGTGTTGCCCATCGCGGCCGCCGAACGAACCGCTCGATTTCGCCTGATCACGCCGGACGAGCGGGAACAATCTGTCTCCGCCGGAGCACTGAGTGGCGATCGCTACGGGATCACACTCGAGCGATTCGACAGCCGGGGCACATACCGTCTTGCGGCACTGCGCAGCCGCGACCAGACCCGGCCTGACCTCGAAGCGAAGCTGTGGGAAATCACGCTGGCGACGAATGGTCCGGTCGAGGAATCAAAACTTATCCCGCTCGACGAATCGGGCGGCGGGCGCGAGCAGGGTCTGGCCAGCCTGATCGGCCTGGCGCAATCGCCGGTCGAAGGGATGACGTTCGCTGATCCGCACAGCGGCGACCTGTGGAAGTGGCTGCTGGGGGCGGTGCTTGTGCTGTTGATGGTGGAATTGCTTTTCCTGGCTTGGCCTCACGTGGGGCGCGTTTCCAACGTGCCCGAAACCTGACGCGGCGACCATGTAGGGTGGGCCAAGTCTTCGCGGGCCCACCGAATCATCCGACAACCAGTCGGTGGGCCCGCGAAGACTTGGCCCACCCTACGAAGATGCCTCGAACCTAACGGCACGTTGGAAACGTGCCCCACGAAGATGTGCGGGAGACAACCGGCATGAACGTGACTGATATTCTGGGACGCCTCCTGGGTTTGGAGGGTGCGCAGCACATCGAGGGCTACGAGTTCTCGTTGGCCGCGCCCTGGGCTCAGGAAGCTCCAGTCTGGCTGCTGTTCGCTTGCCTGGCGTTGGCCTTTGTGTCCATCGTGTTCTACGCGCGCTACCAGCAGACGCGCCGGTTCGGTTCGCGAATCTTGCTTGCTTTGTTTCGGGCCGCCGTATTGAGCCTGATTGTGTTGATCCTGGCCGAGCCCACGGTGACGGTAACCGTGACTAGCCAGAAGCGGCCTGTGCTGTGGACCCTGTTCGACGGCACGGACAGCATGGCGATCGCCGACGAGCTTACCGCGACCGAGCGTGCAGAAGTGAGCGGCGTGACGGGACTGGCTGACGAGGATGGCTCTGGAGAATCGAGCTCCGAGGCCGATCCGGACGGATCAGGCGATCCATCCAGCTCCAATCCGGGCGTCCCCAGTCGTGCCGACCTCATCCGCGCTTTGGTACGCAAAGACAAGGACAATCCGCTGAAAGAGCTTGCGGATCGCTACCGCTTGCGAGCGTTCGTGTTCGAGGGTCCCGAGGGCGTGCGAATGCTCGACCTTTCGAAGGAAGCCAAAGAAGAATACGATGGCGAGCATCTGGCCGCGCAGCTTAAGTCGGATGGCGAAGTGACCGCATTGGGCGCAGCATTAGACGATTTGGCTCGGCGCCACGCCACGGCGAATCTTGCGGGGTTGGTCATCTTCAGCGATTTCAACCAGAACGCCGGACCCGCGGCTCCCGAGGCCGCGCGACGCCTGGGCACCAAGGTCTACGCTGTGGGCGTCGGCGCAACTGCGGCTGCCGACGTGGCCGTGGGCGTCCAGGCACCGCCGCACGTGAAACGCGGTGAACGCGGCACGATCACGGTACAGTTGAGGCAGCAAGGACTGGAAGGGCTCACGGTCGGCGTCCGCGTCGATGCCGTGCCCGTCGTCACGGACGAAGAAACGGCCCCCGAGCGGACCACGGTTGGCGAGAAAAGCATCGTGCTCGAACGGCCGTCAACGGACGTCGAGTTCCCGTATGTACCCGAAGAAGCAGGCCGATTCCGGCTGGTCGCCGAGGTAGAACGCCTGACCGGCGAGACGGTCACCGAAAACAACCGGGCGGCGCGCGAGATCATCGTGCGCGACGACTTCCTGCGGCTGTTGTTCGTGGAATACGAGCCCACGTGGGAATGGCGGTTTATCAAGGAAGTATTTCACCGCGACAAGTTGGTGGGCATGGAAGGATTCCGTACGTTCCTGCGATCTTCGGACCCGCGGGTGCGGCAGACGAATCCCATGTTCCTGCCCACGATGAGCCCTTCGCGGAGCGAGTTCTTCGAGAACGACGTGATCTTCCTGGGCGACGTGCCTGCGACGGCCCTGAGCCCGCGGTTTTGTGAAATGACCGACGAGTTTGTGCGCAACTTCGGCGGCGGGTTAGTCGTACTTGCCGGACCGCGGTTCGGTTTGGCTCAGCTTGCTCAGACACCGCTGGCGAACCTGTTGCCGGTCAAGATCGACGCAGCCGGGCGGATCGCTGACCGGCAGCCGTTCCGGCTTCAGCTTTCGCCGCGGGCATTGACGTACGACTTCATGCAGCTTGGGGCGGACGATGCGGAACACGTCCGAGCCTGGGACAACCTCGGACCGCTGCCGTGGTATCAGCCTGTGGAACGTCTGCACAGCCAAGCCACGGTGCTTGCCCAACACCCGACCGACAAGTGCGCGGACGGCAGCCCGCAACCCTTGATTGCCGTCCGGCGTGCCGGGCGCGGCGAAGTCGTCTACGTGGCCTTCAACGAGACGTGGCGATTGCGAAACAAGTACGGCGAGAAATACTACCGGCAGTTCTGGGGCCAGATGATTCATCGCCTGGGCTTGAGCCACGAGTTGGGGAGCCAAAAGCGGTTCGTCGTCAGCACCGACCGCCGCCGCTATCAGGTGGACGAACAGGTGCTGTTGACCGTCGAGGCCTACGACGAGCAGTTCCATCCGCTGTCGCAAGACGACTTGCCCGAGCGTCGCTTGCGGGCGGAATTGCTGCTGCCGGAAGGGGCGTTCACCGAAGGCGAAGGTTCGCAGCAGCTTCAGGTGACCGAGTTGCGAAGCGGCGTATTCGAAACCAGTTTCCCCGTGTTTGCACCGGGCGAATTCCGGGTGCGCGTGATCGACCCGGTGATCGAAGAGCCGGTCGAAACCGTGTTCCAGGTCACCAGTCGCGGCGTCGAGCGACAGGCGGCCGTGCGAAACGTCGAGCTGCAGCGGGCCGTTGCGGAAGCCAATCCGGGCGGGCGCAGCTACGAGTTGACGGAAGTCGCTCGTTTGACCGAAGACATCCAATTGGCCCCGAAAACCGAGACCACCATCGAGCCACTTACCTTGTGGAACACCTGGATCGCGTTTGGTCTGGTCGTGTTTCTGCTTTTGAGTGAATGGCTGTTGCGCAAGTGGGTGAACCTGCTATGAACCGACTGACGTATTTGCGCAAACGACTGTCCCGATTGCGTGCGCGCAGGCAGCGACTGCGTTTAGGCATGGCCTTCGGGGCGGTGGCTCTGGCGGTGCTCTGGATTCTGGCCGTGATGTTCCTGTTCGACTGGCTGCTGGAAATGACTCGGCTTCAGCGGACGGTGATGCTGGTTGTGGGGGCGATATTGGTGATTTGGGCGTTCCGCCGGTACGCGCTTCCGTGGCTAGGAAAACACGAGAGCGAACTGGAGATGGCCCTCTTCGTCGAGCGGCAGCAGCACATCGACACCGACATTGTGGCCGCGGTGCAGTTCGAATCACCCGAGGCCCCCGAGTGGGGCTCGGTCCAGTTGGAAGAGGCCGTGGTCACAACCGTTGCCGAACGGGGCAAGCGGTTGAATGTCTACGAAGGTTTTTCCATGGGCCCGATGTGGCGGCGTGGGGCGTTATTGGTCGTGACGCTTGCTCTCTGGGTCCTCGTCGGTATTGTGTTTCACCAGCACGTGATCACGTTTCTGAGACGCGTGGCGCTCTTCTCGACGCATTACCCAACGCGAACGGTAATCGAGTCGATTATGGTCAACGGCCGGGAGGTCGATCCCGAACACAAGGACGGCGACCGAGAAGTTGATCCCAGTCGCACGGTGATCAGGACTCAATTCGGCGAGCCGATCAAATTCGTCGTGCGTTGCTCCGGCGAGCTTCCCGATCGAGGCACGGTACGGCTGAGGGCCAAGCGAAGTGGCGTCCGCGCCGTGGTCGATCTGGCAGCGAACAGCGAGAGCCAGGGGCGGTACGTCGGCGAGTTTCCGCGGCTGGTGGAATCGGCCCGATATCAGCTCTACTTGGGCGATGCATGGACCGAACCGGGCGAACTTCTGGTGACGAAGCTGCCGGCGGTGGACATCGCACTGGAGGTCTTCGCGCCCGGTTATGCGCGCCGGGCCGACGAGTCCGAGCCATTGCTCACGGGCCTGCGGCAGATCTCGGTGCTGGAGGGCTCGCGAGTGGTACTGCATTTGACGTCAGACAAGCGGCTGCACGAGGCGGTGTTCGCGGTCAAACAGCCCGAAGAAGGGGGCGAATTCCAATTGCGGCGTCCTGAGGATAATGCGGCGGGCGATGGACTGGACCGCTGGATTCTGGACCAGCCGGACACGCCGCTGGACGCGGTGGTCGAGCCGATCCGTTACACTGTCCAGGTGACCGACGAAGACGATCAACACTTGCTGCAACCGATCGAGGGGGTTATTCGACTTCAGGCCGACTTTGCCCCGCGAATTGCCGCCGCTGCGGTCACGCGGTTAGTGCTGCCCACCGCCCGGCCGACGATCTACTACCGGGCGATGGACGACCACGGCCTGGCCGCTATCAGCATCTACCACGAGACCGTACATCCCGACGGCAGCGTCGACGAAGGCGAGACCCCCGTGTACCAGTTGCCTGATGACAAGGCCCCCGAGCGGAACCTGGAGGCTGAGTATGTATTCCAACTCGAGTCTTTGAAGTTGCGCAAAGGCGACGTCGTGCAGGTAACCATGCGGGCACGCGATTTCCGTGGCCCGCGCGAGGGACGTGTCGCGTCGGCCGAAGCCATCACGCTCGAAGTGACCGACGAACCGGGCATCCTGGCCGGCATGATGGAAGCCGACCGACACTCGGCCCGTGAACTGAAAACCATGATCAACCGTCAACTTGGAGTCGGAGATCTTCCCTACCAACCAGAAGAATCACCGAATCCCAACGACCAATGACGCAGGAATGACGAATGTCTAATGCCCGAAAACCGAATGGCACCATCGGTGCGTCGCGCATACAATGCATTTGTTTGTCCGCCCAAAGACACGAGTACCGTATGGTGACGATATGACACTCACCGAATTGCTGCCGACAGTCCAATCGCTGCCGCGAGCTGACAAGCTGCGGTTGATTCAGCTTCTGGCCGCCGACGTGGCTCGCGATGATGGTATCGCGCTTGACGTGGCGGACAGAACGATACCGATTTGGTCGCCACATGATTCGCTGCAGGGCGCTGCTACGTTGCTGCGCGTGCTTGAAGAAGATGAGGTCGCGTCCTGATGCCGGAAGCTCAAAGGTTTCCCTACGTTGATATTGATCCGTCGCTTGGCGCTGCCAGCGCTTTGCCCTACGTGCCCATTACGCTGGAATTTCGCGGGAATACTGCCTCCATTTCCGCTCTGGTTGATAGCGGTGCGGCGCTCAGCGTGCTGCCTTACGACGTTGGCCTTCAATTGGGTGCTGTTTGGGGAGAACAGACGATTCCTGTACGGTTGGCCGGCAGTCTCGCCGATTCCGATGCGCGAGCCATCCTCGTAACGGGAACGGTTGGCCAATATGCTCCGGTTCGTTTGGCCTTTGCATGGACACGAAACAACCAGGTTCCGATAATCCTTGGCCAGGTAAACTTCTTCATGGAATTTGATATTTGCTTCTTCCGGTCTCGATTGGTGTTTGAAATCAAGCCGAAGTCGTCATTTACCGCGAACGGGAAAGGAGTTTCCCAATGAACCGCCAACGCAACTGTCTCGTGACTGGGTTGATCGTGTTGGTCTGCATGACCACGCTTTGGGCGCAAGAGCGCCGCTCGGAAACCCTGGTGCGCAAGCAGCAAGCTCAGCAGCGCATCCGCATGATGGCCCGGCAGCTTGTCGGCGCCGTGCTTGATATCCAACTGCAGCAGCTCCGCGAAAACGGACTGGACACGTACGAGATCTACGGCGACATCCAGCAGATGCGAGGCGATCTGGATAAGCTGATCGAATCGGAGATGCCCGAAGTGGTTGAACTGCTGGCCACACTGGACGTCGCCCAAGGAGAGAAACGCCAGCAGACGTTCGTCACCACCCGCAACAAGACTCGCGATATCGTCGTGCAGTTGTTGGTCGAGCGCCAGAGTCTGTTGCGACGACTGAAGATCGCCGAAATGGCAGCCCAGGTTCGCGAACTCGTTCGGCTGCAAGGCGATGTGCTGGACACCACGGAGACACTGCCCGCGCAACCGGAACCGCGCCGCGAGATGTTGAACGTCGGTGCACTGGAGGACCAACGCGACGTGAAGGCCATCTACGGCCGCTTCAAGGTGACGCTGGAGGAAGTGAGCCGCTGGACGGGGCCGTTCGGTGCCGAGGCCACGCGCGGGCTCGGCCTCTTGGACGAGGGCCGCGTCGATGGCGAATTGGTGTCGGCAGTCACAAACCTTCAGTCGGCCGCCTTCCCCGACGCCGCGGAGAGCCAGCGTGCCGTGATTCGAGGACTCCTGGCATTGCTCAAGCGCATTCAGCGAGCCCAAGGACTGGCGTCGGCTGATCGCGACGCCGCAGTCGAACAGGTTCGCGAAATGATCGAGCAGCAACAAAAGGTTCAGGAGGCCACTCAAGACAGTCCGCTCGACCAGCAGAAGGCAGCCGAACTGGTCCGCGAACAAACGGCCGTCCGGCAGGAAATCGACCAGATGAGCCAAACGATGGAGTCGATGCCGCAGGCGGAAGAGTCACTGCAATCCGCCGAAGAGGCCGCGGCCCAGGCCGCTACCGAACTGTTCGAACAGGACCGCAGCGAGGCGCTCCAGCAGCAAGAGCAAGTGATCGAAAACCTGGAGCAAGCCGCCGAACAGATGGAGCAAGCTCAGCCCGAAGAGGAATTGACCTTCACGGCCGAGGAAATCGCCGAACAACTCGAAGACGTCATGGAGGCACGCGAAGAACTCGAACAGATCGAGGAGCACCAGGAACAGGCATCGGAGATGTCCGAAACGCAGCCGGCTCAAGCGCAGCGCGAGGAGCAACAAGTGGCCCAAGAACTTGATCAGGTGCCGCAGGATCGCGAGCTGCCCGATGCGGTCGAGATGCGCGTCGAACAGGCCGAGGAGTCGGTCACCGAAGCCGCCGAGCAGATACTCGCCGAGCCGGAACAGCGTAGCGAGGCGGTCGAGCAGGCCGACCGCGACGTCGAGCGTGCCCGGTCGGAGGCCGAGGCTGCCGTGAACGAACTCCAACGCGAACAACTGGCCACACTGGTCGAGGAACTGGCCCACGCCGCACGTGCCTTGGAACAGGCCGCGCAGACCGAACGCGAAATCGCCCAAGAAACAAGCGAGGCAGCTCAGGAGCAAGGACTGGAGATGGAGCAGGCTCAAGAATTAGGCGAGGAGCAAGAGGACGTTGAACAGATCGCCGAAAAGGTAGCCGAAGGCGTCAAGAACACCGTTCCGGAAGCCGCCCAAACGCTCCAGCAGGCGAAACAGCCGATCGAACAGGTCGCGCAGCAGCTCGATGCCGCCGAACAGAAACCGGGCGAGGAATCCAAACCCGCTTCGCAAGAAGCATCGAAGCAGGCCGAACAAGCTGCCGAGCAGCTTTCCCAGGCCGCCGAGCAGATCCGCGAGGCATTGCGCGAAGTCGCCGCGCAAATGCAGCAAGTCCGTCAGGAGCAACTGGCCGAAGTGCGAGAGGCACGAGCGGATGTGGAACAAGAGCTAGCCAATGCCCTCGACTCCACGGCAGCCCGACTCGAGCGGCTGGCCGAAGCGCAACGCAAAGTAGCCGAGGCCCGTGCCGAGCAGGAGCGCGCCGCCGGTCAACCCGAGGCTGCCGAGAGCATGGAAGTAGCCCAAGCCACGCCCGAAGCCACGGGCACGCCGGAAATGGCGGAAGGAGGCGAAGAACAGGCCGGTCAACAAGAGGGTGGCGAGGAACAAGCTGGCCAAGAGCAGGGCGCTGAGGAACAAGGCAGCGAGCAGGAAGGCGGCGAGGAACAAGCTGGCGAGCAGACGGGAGCCGAAGAAGAGCAGGGTGGCCAAGAGGAGCAGGGCGCCGAAGAAATGGGCGGCGAAGAGCAACAGGGAGGCGAGGAACAAGGCGGCGACGAACAGCAAGAAGGCCAGTTCGATGCCGAAGCTCAGGAACGCGTAACCGAGACGGCCGCCGAAGCTGCAGAACTGGCACAACTCGACGCACCCGAAGCCGCGGAGACGCTTGATAGCGCCACCGAGATGTCGGAGACTGCTGAAGAGGAAGGCGGCGAGGGCGATATGCCGGAGACGGCCGAGGCACAGGAGGCGACGGCAGACCTCCTGGAGCAAGCCGCCGAGCAGATCGAGGCCGCCATGGAACAGCTTCAAAGCGAGGGCACCGAGCAAATGGCACAGCGGGCCGAGCGGGCCGGCGAACTGGCCGAGGAAACCAAGACCATTGATCCGGGCGCTATGGCCGCGCTTCGGGAAGCCGAGGATCAGGCCGAAGAGGCTGCTGCCGAGGGGGCTGAAGCCGTCCCCGAGGCCGAGCCGGGCGTGCAGCAGTCCTTGGGCGAAGCGGCGGCTAGTTTGGCGGAACTCGAACACGAGATTGCCGGGGATCTAGGCCAAGCGGAGCAAATCGCCGAAGCCGGACTCGAAGAGTTTGGCGAAGAGCCCGCCATGGACGAAGGCGGTGAAGCCGAGACCGGGCAGGAGATGGCGGAGGAAATGGCCGAGGGAGGGCAAGAGGACCAAGGCGAAGAACAGCTTGCCCAGGCCGGCGAGGAATCAGGCGGCGGGGAGGAAGAATCCGGCGAGTCCGGAGAGCAAGGCCAGGAGTCACAAGAAGGCGAGCAAACCGGCGAACCGGCCGACGGCCAAGGGGAACCAACGGGCGAGACGCCAAGTCCCTCTCCGCTGCCGTCACCTGCCGATCTGGCCAATGTTCCGATCCGCGAAGCCGCCATGTTGGCTGCCGAGCTTGCGGGCCAACCAGAGACCATGGAGGGAACGCCCGGCGAGATGACCGAGGCCATGGCCGGAATGCCGAGCCAGGAGACGATGCCTGGGATGCCGACCCCGATTATCGCCGAGGGCGGCGTGTCGCAACCGGGGCCGTGGGTCGAAAACCAGCCCGGATCGGAACGCCCGCTTAACGAAGTGGAAGCGACACGCCGCAAGGCGGAAGCTTCGCCCGACTCGGATCACGACGCGGACCTCGACGAACTGAAGTTGCTCGAGGAGCCTTGGTTCGCCAAGTTGCCGGCGGACGTGCGCACCGCGATCCGCAACAACGCCCGACACCGCGCCCCGCGCGGCTACCGGGATCGGTTGAAGAGATATTTCGAAAACTTGGACTGACGAAACGTGGGGTAGGCTTCCAGCCTGCCTGGCAGGCAAGATGCCTGCCCCACAAAGATGCATCATTCCTCCAACCTTGACGAGCGAAACTCATGAGCACTACCACTCCCCCGGCGGACGAATTGGCCGCCGTCGAGAACTGCAGCAAGGCGTATCAGCGGATTTGTGACGAGCTGGCCAAAGTCATCGTGGGCCAGAAAGAGGTGATCGAACAGGTGCTGATCACCATGTTTTCTCGCGGTCATGCCCTCTTGGAAGGCGTGCCGGGGTTGGCCAAGACGTTGTTGGTCAGTTCGCTGGCCGAGTCTCTGCATTTGACTTTCAAACGCATCCAGTTCACCCCGGACCTGATGCCCAGCGACATTACGGGCGCCGAGGTGATTCAGGAAGATCCGGAGACGCGCGACCGAGCCTACAAGTTCCTGCCCGGGCCGATCTTCGCCAACATGATCCTGGCCGACGAAATCAACCGTACGCCACCAAAGACGCAGGCCGCGATGTTGGAAGCCATGCAAGAACGCCAAGTGAGTGCCGGCGGAGAAATGCATACATTGCCCGCCCCGTTTTTTGTGCTGGCGACGCAGAACCCGCTGGAACAGGAAGGCACCTACCCGCTGCCGGAGGCGCAGCTTGACCGGTTCTTGCTGTACATCAAAGTGGACTATCCCAGCGACATCGAAGAATGGGAGATCGCCCGGCGCGTGACCACCGGCGCCATGGGGACGATCGAAGCATGTATGTCCAGCGAAGAGATCATCAATATGCAGCAGCTTGTCCTTCGCGTACCGGTCAGCGATCAGGTACTCGGTTACGCCTGGGCGCTGGTTCGCGCCTCGCGCCCCGGGGCGTCGGAAGCGGCCGAGTTCGTGAACAAGTGGATCAACTGGGGTGCCGGCCCGCGCGGTGTGCTGACTCTGGTCACTTGCGCCAAGGCCCGGGCAATCTTGCATGGACGCTATCATGCAACCATCGGCGACGTACAGTCGGTCGTCAAGCCGGCTTTGCGCCACCGCATCGCAGGCAACTACGCGGCCCAAGCGAACGCGTACGCCAGCGACGACCTGATCGACATGCTGCTCGAGGCCGTGCCCGCCGACCGTGAGTACAAGAAGCCGGCGGCGTGAAGCGGAGACCAAATGGGGTCAGGCGTACAGATTTCAATTTTCGCGGAGAAGGACTCTACCATATGGGAAATCGACAGCCGCGAAAATTGAAATCTGTACGCCTGATCCCTTCATGACGAGGAGCATAACCACCGTGGCGCGAACGATTCTCTCCCGATACCTGAATCCGGAAGTCTTGAGCCGCATGGCAGGCCGGCGGATCGAACCGCGAGGGCTGGTGCTGGGCAATTTGGCCGGAGCGCACAAGTCCCCTCTGTCCGGTTTTGCAGTCGAATTCGCCGGCCACCGCGAGTACGTTTGGGGCGACGATCCGAAGTACATCGACTGGCGCGTGTTCTTTCGACGTGAACGGTTCTTCGTCAAGCAGTTCGAAATGGAGACCAATCTGGTCTGCCATTTCGTTCTCGACTGCAGCGCCTCGATGCGCTATGGCGAAGAAACGCAGAAGAAACTCGACTACGCGGCGTACATGATTGCGGCGCTGGCTCACGCAACCTTGCACCAGAGGGACAAAGTGTCGCTGGCCACCTTCGACGACCAGGTGCGCGGCATCCTTCCCCCCAGCAACAGCCAGGGCCAGATCCTTCGCCTGACCGAACTGCTTGACGAAACCGAGCCGAACCACAAGACCCACTTGGACGATTGCCTCACTCAGTTGGCCGCACGCATGAAGCGTCGCGAGATCGTGATGATCTTCAGCGACTTTTTCACCGACGATCTGGACGGGCTGGAGAATGCCCTCGGGCGGATGCGCTACAACCGCCACGAGGTCGTGCTGTTCCAAATCATGCACCATGACGAATTGGCTTTCGAGTTCGACGACATGACCAAATTCGTGGGCCTGGAAATTCCCGAGGAACTGCTTGCCCAGCCCGATCGCATCCGCAACGCCTACCTCGGCGCCATGCAGCGGTTCAATAACCGGCTGGAAGAGATATGTCAGCGCAATCGCATCGAGCGGGTGCTGGTCGATACCAGCCGCGACATGGCCGAGGTGCTGATCGACTACCTGAACCAGCGAAGCCGTCTGAACCGCGGACGGTGAGCGGCGGCGGGACGGTCCCGGAAAAGAAACCCGGCTTTTCGGAAAAAGCCGGGTTTCTCAGCGGCGCAAAATGCACAGAAACTTGTCACCGCGTGCTTATACGATCCACTTCGACAACAGATCGTCGATGCACAGGAGCGTATGCCAAAGTCGTTTAACCGCAAGCCGGAGGCGTGCGCGTCGCCCCGCGCACGCCTCCGGCTTGCGGTTAAACGAGGGCATCGTGTGCACCAATCTCGCCTGCGCTCGTCGGTTTTGCGGTTTCGTGGCCTCGTTCTTACTTGTCTTTGCTGCTTTGCCGGTCCTCCCCGTCGATGCCGCCAACGCACCCAAGCCCAAGGCTAAAGTCGCCAACGTTCCCTGGGACTTTTCCGGTCCCCCGCAACCGTTTGCGGCAAGCTGCTTCGACCGATTCGCGGACGAGGCTGCGGAGTTGACGCCCGAAGAGGCCGCCGGGTGGCTTGCCCCGGTCGACGGCTGGCCGCTGGATATCACCGCTCCGGAGGCCAGGTACGGAGGCGGGATCGTGCTCAAAGGTCTGGCTCGACTTCGTGCCCCTTGGCTGCCCGACTCGCTCATGCGTCTGCTGCTCTACAACAAGACACCGGTGAAGCTGCACTTCTGGATGGGCAACGATGGAATCCGACTGCAATACTACACGGGCAGCAGCAGCCGACAAATGTGGGTCGCGTACCGCATCACTCGTCCGTCTGCCGAACAGATCGTACTCGACAAGCGGCAGCTCCAGGTGCTCGATCCCGAACTCGCGATGCTCGTCACCGATAGCCGCCGCAATCTGCACGCAGCCAGCGGCGTGTACGAAATCCGCCACCAGGACCAAACGCTGGTGCTCACCCAAGGCGACCTGCGGCTCTTGACCGTGCCAGTCGCCGGACCACCGACGGACGTGTACTTCGAAGGCGACGGGGCGATCATCAAGCGCATCGCGATGTTGCGTGGCGAGCCCGTGCCACCCGAACCGCAGCGGCAGCGGCGTGTGGTGATGCGTGGTGAACGGCCAAGCGAACTCCGCTGGATCGGCGAATTGCCGCCGGGCGCTCGGCTAGAGCGTCGCCCCGATGGATCAGTGCGTCTTTCTGCGCGAAACACCGCGCAGCCAGCAATGACCGCCGTGCCGCTGGTACGACCGGGGCTCTACGAAATCATCGTGGCATTAGAGGATCCAGAACCTGAGACGGGACTCTACTTGGCCAACACGACCGGGCGCGTACTCGATGCCATCGGCTTTGTGCGCGACGCCCAAACGGGCCGCACGGCGCTCGGTTACGACCTGCCAGACGCGCCTCCGCCGTCGACCAAGCTGGACATCGAAAAGACCCCTGCGCCGTACGTTACGGGGCCGGTGTGGCTGCGGCTGGTACTCGCCGGTGGACGACTGCGTTTCTGGGTCAGCGGGGACGGTGTCGATTGGGGGCAGGTGCTGGACCCACATCCGGCGGCGGGAGCGGTCGAGCAGATCGGTCCGTACCCGAAATCGACGCGGGCGCCGCGCAGCTTCTCGCTTCGCCAACTGCGCGTCCGCTAACTCGGCACGCATTCGGCCCCCTCCCCCCGCGGGCCCACGGATGACCTGCCCAAGACCGGTACGTCACCGGCACGCAGTCCCCTGGCCGAGTTTGGCGCTTGGGCCGAGCGGGTCTGGGAAGACCAACGGC
>JACKQG010002866.1_pt1 | contig 18421 bp, 17 predicted proteins | sample 8237621 | NCBI WGS metagenome assembly JACKQG01 (sample SAMN15677084, study PRJNA649215) | marine metagenome | biome: marine; feature: Black Sea; material: saline water; isolation source: suspended particulate matter (SPM) from the Black Sea western gyre | collected 2013-06-09/2013-06-10 | depth... | reverse complement strand
TTCACTATTTTGTCTTCATTCGACCGTAAAAGATACAACCCATTTTCAATATAATAAAATGAGCAGTTACGGCAATCCTATATTCCGCCGTAATATCCACTCTGCACTTAAAAACACCAAAAAGAGAGCAAGCAGCCACCATTGTTTGGTCGGTTCAATTTCTTCTTCTCTTTTTTCTATAATGGATTTATTCTCTATTTTTTCTGGCAAATCCAGCCGTGAATTCCATAGAAAAAACTCACCTTGCGTGTTTTCTGATAGCGTTGAGAGAAGAGGTTGATTCAGAGAGACATTATTCAACTCAATTTGACTTTGAAGAACTGTAAATTCTCCTGATTGTGTCGATACTGTAGATTTGTCCTGAAAAACCAATTCGTACCGATATTTCCCGGGGCTGGATGCCCACAACTGTCCTTCCCACCGTTCACGAGCAGGATTATATTGCAGTTGAGTGGAATTGACTTTTTCACCTTCCTTAAATACAGTCATCGCAGCTTGTGCCATATTCGTATCCTTACCAAGACGATTACCCGTTACGCGAATTAACTCACCTTGCTGGAAAAACACTTTATCCAATCTGAAGTACATATCCTTATCACCTTGTGTACGCATTAACCAGGAGAATAATGCGGACCAAAGATTTTCAACTAAATTTGCTTGCGCCGTTCCTGTCATCTTGAAGTGTAACTTATAAAAATCCGGGGATGTCCATACAACACTGCGAAGCGCATTTTCTTCACTTAATAATAACAATGATGTTTCCTTATCATCTGAGAAAGACGATAGGATGCGTACCGATGGGGTTGCACTTTCTAAGGATAATCCTTTAGACAAAGGTGGCAGCTCCGTTTGATCCATCGCAGAAAATAACATTTCATTTTCACCCAAAATGGTCATTGAGTTGATTTCGTCCGTAAAATACCAGGATGATGGTTCATGCGAACTCAATGTTTTTCCTGACTTAACTCGGAAAAAAGGATACATAATATTTGCCTGTTTTTCCGTCATATCAGGACCCACAACCCACGCAAGCGCAGATTTTTGTGAAACCAGTTTTTTTGCAAAAATCCGCTGCCAAGTAGAGGACAAAGTATGCTTAGGAAAATTATCCAGAATAATTAAGTCGTAAGATGTTTCCCAAAACGACTTAATTCCAGGACGGAATTTCGCTCCGAATTGTGTATAGTGGTCCATTTGTATTCTATCCATTCCCCTCAAGATACGTTTGACCACTTGCGTATTAAAACACGGAGCACCGGTAAGAACTGCAACTTTATATCTATCTTTCAGGATAGTAATCGAAAAATTTTGCCTGTTGTTATTTACATTGATTTCTTCCTCAAATGAGGAAACACGAACTTGATAAGATTGTTTTCCCATTGTTGCCGGTTTAAAACGAAAACGTAAATCTGTGTTTGCTCCGCCTCCCTGCACGGATATGAATCTCGACCCTATCATTTTATCGTCAGCATAAAGTGTAACATTCACCCTACCCGAGACATCACCATAAGCTGTCACACTCACTTTTGATTCAACCATTTCACCTTTTATCGCAACAGCAGGGACATCAACAGATTTTATAAAGACATCAACCAATGATGAAGTTTCACCTACCCCAACAATGTGCAACGGTACTTTCAAATCAGAAAGCATTTGCTTCGGATCAATTCCTTGGGTCGTTTGTCCATCGGTGATAAGTATACTCCCGGCAAGAGTAGATTGATGGTCTTTAATGTGCTGTACCACCGCTCCGATATCAGTGGCGGAACCTTTAGCATCCAGAGCAGATGTGGTTTGACGAATCGTTTCCGCAAAATGATATTGGGTTAACTCAACGCCTTGTTCATCCAAAACGTGTGAGAGGTCTGACACACCTGAGTTTATCGAAGATAATGTGTGGGATTGGTGAGACCCCATACTCATTGAATTATCTACATACAGATGCCAACTTAGTGGGTTGGATTTGGAATAATTTCGTGTAATTATTGGTTGTAGCAGCGCCCCCAATAGCAGAACAAATACAACAGAACGAATCAGAAAAGGACGTTGTGAACGACGATCATTCCGATAGGAGATTAAATTCCAGATAAGCACAGCAATTATGGAAAGCAACAGCCACCAGAACCACGCATCCACATTGTTTTGAAATTGAAAATCCACGCTCAGGATAGTTTCATATTGGGCTGAATTCCAAAATTGATTTGCGTCGTCTGTCCATCAGTTAATTTTAATTCTCCAAGAAAGGCGATCATCGCTGCATTATCCGTGCAATATACTAAATCCGGAAACATAATTCGTGTGTTCGGCATTTTACGTTTCACTGCCATTCTCAAGGAATTATTTGCCGCAACACCTCCGGCAATTACACAGGTTTTTACGCCGGAAAAAGAAACTGCGTTCATCAATTTTTCTGAGAGCACATCGACAATCGCTGATTGGTAGCTTGCCGTTACATCTTGTAAAGATATGTCTGAATCTATTTCGTCAAAGTCGTCCATATAATATAGAAGAGATGTTTTCAATCCACTGAAACTAAACTCAAATGAGTCTTTTGTCATAAATGAGCGGGGGAATTTCACTGCATTAGGATTTCCACCCTGTGCAAATTTTTGGATTTCCGGTCCTCCGGGATACCCCAACCCAAGGATTCGTGCCCCTTTGTCAAATGCTTCTCCTGCTGCATCATCACGAGTTTCGCCCATTAATTCATAGTCTCCAATATGTTTAACCAGCCATAATTGGGTATGCCCTCCGGATACAAGCAGGCACACAAACGGATATTCTAACGTCGGATCAGCAAGAAAGTTCGCAAAAATATGTGCTTCAAGGTGATTAACGCCAATTATTGGGAGATTTAATCCTTGGGAAAGCCCTTTTGCAAAACAGACACCGGTAAGCAACGCTCCGGATAACCCGGGACCTTGCGTAACGGCTATACCTTCTATGTCTTGCAGAGTTAGATGTGAATCATGAATGGTTTGATTTACGAGAGTATTTAGCCACTGCTCATGCTCACGGGATGCAAGTTCAGGAACCACCCCGCCAAACGTTTGATGGATGGTTTGAGATCCAATGGTGCTGGAAAGAATTAATCCGTCTTTACAGACCGCCGCTGCGGTTTCATCACAAGACGTTTCAATTCCAAGGACAATCAACCCACCTCCCGTGTCACCACCAATTCAACATTTCTGGGTGACAAATCACGCCATTCTAAAATGTCATTTGGCGTAACGACCGATGGCTCGTAGAACTGTTGTTTCAGATTCCATTTGTCCTTGAAGTCGATATAAATAAATACATCTTCCGGATATACATCTGAAATGCGGTCCACACCACCAATCAGGGTTAGCGATACCGTTCGCGGATTAACAAATACACGATATCCGGAGCTGATATTGACTATTTTGACCGGTACTTCTGTAATAATACGTTCGCTGATTGCTTGAATATTTACAGAATATTTGACTTCTTCCACAGAATATTCAATGATTTTTTTTCGTTTTTCTATCGGAATAGTTTTATGGATCGAAGACATCAAGTTCTCCACAGTATCTCGGACGGTGTGTACAAAATGTATCGATTGCATGAGTTCCTTAGGACCCGCGATATCTATGGTAGACGGCGAAACATGAATATCGGCAACTTGCACATAACCGGACGCTGTTTTCACCAGAACATCAGGCAAAACCGACACGGTTTTTACAAGATATTCATCCAGACTGATGTGGACTTCACTGGGATAGACCACTTCGATATATTCTAGTTCTAATGATGGAGGAAGAACCACCTTCTGCGGATATTCATTAAAATACTCATTTAAAATAAATTCATACTCTTCCGATATCCGGTTTAAATCCAAAACCAGCTTATAATCTTCGAAGAAGTCTTTCAGCAACATGGCTTTGAAAAGTGCTCGTCCGGTTCCTTCAAACCGAGCTTGGGCAAACTCCGGTACTTCTTCTTTCAGTGCTTTTTTTGTGCTGAGATTCCGAGCTTCAATCGGAATCTCTAGCACCATCGTATATTGATTGTCACTCACCACAAAAACCCAAAGCAGTGCAGCTAACCCCAAAGCACCTAAGCGCAATACCAACTTTTGACGGGAAAACACCTGCTTGAGGAATGAGTGAAGCACTGAGTGACCTCTGATATTTTTTAGAGGATAACCCCTGATTTATTTCTCTTTGTCGTCAGATGAATCTGTATCATTTGGCGTCGCGCCGGGAATCTCAATCTTTTCACCGGCGGGAGTTTCCTGACTATCCAAATACTCTTGAACTTCATTCTTTTTCGAGACTTTCTTTTCCGGCTCAGGAAGGTCATCTACAAAGATGATGATCTTTTTATCCTCCGGGCGTACTTCCATGACATTCCCGGTTAATTTCTCTCCCGGTTTGAAGGCGTTCATCAAACGTTTACGCTCTTTTTTACTCCGTTTCCCGAATGGGACGATCCCTTCTACATCCATCTCAAGTTTCAGGATGATACCCTTTTCAAGTGCGCGAATGATTTCTCCGGTAACGTCTTTTCCTGTCTCATAGAATTTTACAATCTCTGCCCAAGGATCATCCTGAACCTGTTTGTACCCCAGAGAAATGCGGCGGCTTTCGCGCGAAACTTCCAAAATTCGGACTTCCACTTTCTGCCCCTTTTCCACAATTTCTTTCGGGTGACGAACCACTTTTGTCCATGACAAATCTGAAACATGGATTAAGCCGTCAATTCCTTCTTCTAATTCTACAAAAGCTCCGAATTGTGTCAGGTTAATCACTTTCCCTTTATGAACAGTTCCAACCATATAGCGCTCTTCAATTTTATCCCATGGGTCCGGCTGAAGTTGTTTTGCCCCAAGACTGATTTTTCGTTCTTCAGTATCGATGGATAAAACCTGCGCTTCAACTTCGTCATTCATGGAATATAATTCAGATGGATTCTTTATCTGGCGTGTCCATGACATTTCAGAGACATGAATCAATCCTTCAACCCCGGATTCAAGTTCCATAAATGCTCCATAATTTGTCATGCTGACGATTCGTCCCTTTACGGTAGAATTCACAGGATAATTTTCTTCCACACGTTCCCATGGGTGAGGAGTCAGTTGTTTAAGACCAAGAGAAACACGTTTCTTCTCTTCATCGTAATCAATGACTTTTACGGTTAATTCGTCGTCCATTTTTACAACTTCTGATGGATGATTTACTCTTCCCCATGATAAGTCAGTAATGTGTAACAATCCATCCAAACCGCCCAAGTCAATAAATGCACCAAAATCCGTAACATTTTTAACTCGGCCTTCGAGAACTTCCCCAATTTTAATTTTTTCAAATAAGGCATCCCGCTGTTCTTTCATTTCTTCTTCCATAATCGCCTTATGAGACACGACAATATTTTTCCTCGCTTCATTTAATTTGACGATTTTCAACTCAATATCCTTATCAAGATACTGATCAAAGTCTTTTACGGGGCGTATGTCAATTTGTGACCCGGGTAGAAATGCCTGAACAACCCCAAGTTCAACAATCATTCCGCCCTTGATTCTCCTCACCGTTTTCCCGGTAATAATTTTACCACTTTCATAGTCTTCACGTAAATCTTTCCATCGACGCATAAAGTCAGCTTTTGATTTCGATAAAATCGTATTTCCGCGACGATCTTCGAGTCTCTCTACGTAAACCTCCAGTTGGTCTCCGATCGTTGGAAGTTCTTCACTTGGAAATTCTGATCGACTGATAATTCCTTCTGATTTAAACCCGATGTCTATGAGGACATCCTTGTCTGTCATTCCGATAACTCGTCCGGTAATCACCTGATGCTCCGATATATCAGAAAACGTACCTAGATATAATTTTTGAATTTCTTCTGGAATGTCTTCTTCAATGTCTTCTTCAATCAGTTCATCTGCTTTTACAATTTTCACATCTTGAAACAAATCCAGTCCTAGATAATTTGGAAGGGGTGCTTCCGGGGTTACTGATGGTGTTGACGCCTGAACTTCAGGATCACCACTGACCTCTGTGGATACAATGTCCACATTAACCTCTTCAACAGCCGGTTCGTTTATTTGTTTTTCATTCATGGTTTTTCTTTATCCTTTTTATTTCACTTTTTTGACTTTGCTCACAATATACATAACTTGCTCATCCAAAGTCATGTGGGTCGTATCGACCTCAACCGCATCCGCGGCACGGGTTAAGGGAGAATGTTTTCTGGTAGAATCTTTTTGGTCTCGAATCTTTAAATCGCTAACCAATTCTTCTACAGATCGTTCCTCTCCCATGTTTCTTAAATCCAATTGACGTCGTTTTGCTCGTGTTTCCCTCTCAGCGATGATAAAAAATTTATACTCCGCATCCGAAAACACAACTGTCCCAATATCTCTGCCTTCACAGACACAGTCTGATCTGTGACCAATATCTCTTTGAATCTTCACCATCGATTCACGAACAACAGGGATTGCACTTACGGCACTCACATGCTGAGTTACTTCGACTGATCGTATATGGTCAGAGACGTTTATCCCATTCAATGTAACGACCGTATCGCCATTCTTTGTGGAAACATTCAAATCCATTGAGTCAAGAAGCATCTTCAATGCAACCGGGTCATTCATATCAATATTCTTCTTTAATATTGCTAAGGTCACAGCCCGATACATAGCTCCTGTGTCCAGATAGGCAAACCCCAGCGCTTCAGCTACTTTTTTAGCTGTTGTACTTTTTCCTGAGGCAGCGGGACCGTCAATTGCAACTATCATAGTTTTTTCGGCTCATATTGAGCCTACAAAATTAGCCTTTATTAATAAGATAAACAAAAAATATTACTTCCCCAATCAAACAAAATAATTCGGATTAAATCTATGGTTTGTAGGTAAAATAGTAGGTTGTTTTCAAAATTACCTTGGATCTTTTTCTTTTAATGCGTCGATCTCTTTAGGTTCAAGATGTCGCCAATGTCCAAGGGGTAGATCCCCAAGGAGTACCGGGCCATAACTGGTTCGTTTTAATGAAAAAATATGTGTGTCTAAAAAATGGAACATTCGACGTATCTCTCGTTTCTTCCCTTGTCGCAATTCCAACGTTAGCACCGATCGCTTTTTCTCTGTCTTTTGAGTCAGTACTTTTCCACGACCAAACTCCCCCTCTCCGATGTACATTCCTCGCTCTATTTTTTGGGTGGACTTATTATCCAACCGGCCTTCAATTTCCACTTTATAGACTCGGGGAACACGATTTTTCGGATGCATCAAGTAATTTGCCAGTTCTCCGTCATTTGTTAATAAAATCAATCCGGTGGTGTCTTTATCCAGCCTTCCGACAGGGAATAAGCGTTCTTTACTTGGAATTAAATCAATAACGGTTCGGCGACCGTGAGTATCTTTAAGTGTTGTTATCGTATTTTTTGGTTTATGCAGCATTAGCACAATGATCTCTGTCTTCAATCGAATTCGCTGATTATCAAAAACAACTTCGTCCGCTTCTGTCACAGAATATGCCGGATCAAGGATTAGTTGTCCGTTTACGAATGTAGTAGCGGCTTGGATTAATCGATCAGATTCTCTCCTTGATGCAACGCCTGCCTTTGCTAAATATTTATTTAATCTCATGATGTTTAAAAAGTGTTAAGGTGCTTGCCCGCCTTTGGCGGGTTAGGGTGTTAAAGTGCTAGCCCGCACGCCTAGGCGCACAAGCCTTTGGTGGGTTAGGTTGTGACTCCTGACTCCGAATTCTCTTCATCCAAAAACATTTTTATCTGTGAATCGTCTGCTTGATCTGCCGTCCCGGTTATATCTTTGATTTCCTGAAGCTTCGGCATTTCTGACAGTTTTCCCAGCCCAAAATGCTCAAGAAAATGATCTGTTGTTGCATAGAGTAAAGGGCGCCCTGGGCCGGTATCTCTGCCCCTAATCTGTGCCAAACTTTTTGTCAAAAGCGTTCTTATTACTCCACTGCTATCCACTCCTCGGATAGCTTCGATTTCTACGCGGCTGACCGGCTGTTTGTATGCTATAATAGCCAGCGTTTCCAATGCAGCTGAGGATAACATAAGGCGACCACTCTTATTTAAAAACCTTCGAATCCATGTTTCATATTCTTCACGTGTGACAATTTGATATCCGCCTGCAATCTCATCAATAAAAAATGCACGTTCTTCAAATTCATATTGTTCATTTAACTCAGTAATAACATTTCTTAACTGTGGCGGTTCAGATTCAAAAACAAGGTTCACTTTCTTTTGTGTCAAAGGTTCAGGCGTGGCAAACAATAATGCCTCAATGATGGATTGTACTTCTTTTTTTTGCATCAGATTATCCCGACTCTGCCAACATCTGTAATTCCATCTCTCCAAACAATTGACTCTGAACAACCGTTACACGCGTTGAACGCATAAGTTCCAGTATCGCCAGAAAGGTAACAATGAGTTCAAGTTTAGTTTTAAATATTTTAAATAAGGTTGATAAACGTAGTTTGCCGTCGCCATCCATTTTTGCAAGTACCATAGCTTTTTGATCTTCTAAGTTGATCAGCTCCCGGTGCAGTTCGTAATCTCGAATGACCGGCATTCTTTCCATTGCATCCTTAAAATATTGTGCAATGTCAAATAAACTAACTTCACGAAGATAGACATCCGTATCTTCGCCGCTATCGGAAGATTTCATCTCGGTTCCTCGGGGAAAGAATCGACTTCTCACTTCAGAAAGTTTATCTAATTCTTCTGCCAAATCTTTGAATCTCCGATATTGTAATAACTGTTCTACCAATTCCTGCCGCGGATCTTCAATCATATCCTCATCATCATGTTTCGGACGAGGAATCATCATCTTGGCTTTCAACCGCATCAGTGTCGCAGCCATTACGATAAACTCACCGGCATTGTTTATATTTAATGTTTTGGAAATATTCAGGATACTGATGTACTCCGCTGTGATTTTTGCAATGGGGATATCGTAGATGTCTATCTCATCTCTGCGGATAAAATATAGAAGAAGATCTAGCGGTCCCTCAAAATTTTCAAGTTTAACACTGTACATTATTTTTCTTTTTTCGGGACAACAAATCCAACTTTTCGATATACTTTAGACATCGTTCTCCTTGCAAGATATTTTGCCGTATTTGCGCCATTAAATAAAATTGATTCCAAGTAATCTTTATCCTGAATAATCGAATGATACGTTTCCTGAATCGGAATTAATGTCTCGACAATCAAGTCGGCTAAGTCTTTTTTCAATACGGAATATTGTTTTCCTGCAAAATGATTTTCGACGGTTGGAATATCCATCCCGGACAATGAAGAATACAAACTGATTAGGTTTGCTAATCCGGGGCGTGAAACTTCATCGTATCGAATGTCAGTCCCGGAATCTGTAACGGCACGTTTAATTTTCCTCGTAATAACATCCGGCGGATCCAAAAGGGCAATCAGGTTATTTAAATTATCATCTGACTTGGACATTTTCTTCATCGGATTCTGTAAACTCATTACTCTTGCTCCGGATTTTGGAATATATGGTTCCGGGACGGAAAATGTGGGTGAATACCTTGAGTTAAATCGTTGCGCTAAATCCCTGGCAAGCTCGAGGTGCTGCTTTTGATCTGCTCCGACAGGAACTACATCCGCCTGATACAACAATATATCTGCTGCCATGAGTACCGGATACGTAAATAAACCAGCGTTGATATTCTGAGAATGACGTTTTGATTTATCTTTAAACTGCGTCATTCGGTTTAACTCCCCCATAGAAGTCAGTGTGCTCAACACCCAAGAAAGTTCAGCATGCTGCGACACATGTGACTGCATCACCATCGTACTGGTATCCGGATCAATCCCGCATGCAATGTATTGTGCAAGAAACGACAAACATTGTTTACGTAGTTCCGACGGGGTTTGCCTTACCGTAATTGCATGGAGATCCACCACCAGAAAAATACTGTTGTATTCATACTGGAGGTCCACCCAATTTTTTAAAGCACCCACATAATTTCCAATACATAAATGCCCTGATGGCTGAATGCCGCTCAGGATGGTCTTATTCTTCTTTTTTTCTGTGCTCATATCCAACAAATTTACTAAGAATTGTATGTAATTAGTAACGGGTGATTTAAACGTGTCTGCCCTTTATTTCCACTCACGGACTTGTGTGAAATAAGATGCGATATTATTTTACGAAGGCTTTGCAAAACCCTGTGCGTAAAGAAAAAAGAGTTAAAATTTGTCTGATTAAGGCGGGAAATGCAGTCAATAATGGTATTATTGACAAATTTTCCAACGAAAAGTTGGAACATAGTGGAAATCCCGCACTTGTTTCGGGGCAGGCAAATTTTAAACTTTTTAATTTGTGTATCGGGTTTTGCAAAGCCTTCTTACCTCATCCAATCAGGTTAAATACGATGGGTTGTTTTTTATCGTCGTTCCCCACGTTTCCATAAACAGATAGGGCTTCCAACCAGTTTGGTGTTGTTTCACAAATTTCTGAAAATAGTGAATCCGGTTGGGTCGGCGAGGGTGTTTCAACAATGGCATTCCTGCTTCTTCGGGAGTAAGATTGTTTTTTTTCAAATTACAGGGTGAACATGCTATCACAAGGTTTTCCCACAAATCCCTGCCCCCACGCTCTCGGGGGATCACATGATCTATTGTTAATTTCCCTGAGATTTTTCCGCAATATTGGCAAGTATGATTATCCCGTTGCAGTAGATTCCGCCGACTAAGAACTACATCCATACTGTTGTAGTGAACAAACGCTCTCAACTTTACAACACTCGGGAGGGGATACTTTATCGATGGGGAGTGGATTTCTTCTAAATAAGACTCCACGATATCAATTTTTTCCGTGACATGCAAACAAATTGCCCGTTTTGCCGTGGTGATGGTCAACGGTGCATAATTAGTATTGAGAACCAATACAGCCCGATTCAACAGCAATCCGTTCATTGATATGGCTTTTGCATTCATGATAATAATTCGGTGATCGAGCAAACAGACGTCAGCAGACCGGCCAAACCGCTGTTATAGTACGGGTCGGTTTTATCTAAGCTCTGTTCTTTTACCCAGCCCTGCGCATGGATAAAATCCTTCCCGCCCAGCGATATCGCCACGTGACTGACTTTTTCATTCTCAGTGAAAAACAGGAGGTCTCCTTCTTTCGCATTTTCGATATTGATCTGTGATTCTTCAAAGTATTCAGCTTGCTGATATGCATCACGAGGGAGCTGTATTCCGACGGAATTAAAGACTGTTTGAGTAAACCCGGAGCAATCAATTCCCCCGGGAGATTTTCCTCCCCATTGATACGGTGTCCCGTTAAATCTTTTTGCTGTTTCGATAATATTTTTACGTGTTCTTTGCAATGGAGTCTGTTTCAATTCCGCATTTGTCCAGCCTGTTTCTCCGCCGGGAAGTATGACGAAGTATCCATCCTCTTCTGTTTTTGCATATAACTGACAGCCGAAACAAACATCACGAATGACTCTGCCGCCTTTTTTTTCTAACAGGATTGCGAACATCGAAAAACAACTATGTGTGGGCTCATATCTGTTGTCAGCCTCGTTTCCGAAAAAATGATACACCCATCCTTCATAGCCGTCATCCTGCCGGATTTTGAACCAATTGTTTTCATAGTTCAAAATAGCACAAGACTCACCCAGCAGCGCTTGCGTAACAACCGCAGAGTTGAAATCCGGCTTACTGTGAACATTCACAGCAGATACATGGATGTTGAAAAATGTCATTTCTTGTGTCATATTCATTCTAAAAACGTTCGTGAATTTATCTGTTCTTCTGTCGCATTACAACCTGAAATAGATGAAGTTGATTCGGAGGATAAGGATTAGCCTGCCTGCCGCAGGCAGGGATTGGGATTGATGGAGAATTGGAAAATTAGAGTGTTCAAGCATTAGTTTGTTCGCGGGTTTGCGTACTCACTGCTATTGCCAACTGCCACGGTTTTCCGCTTTCTACCCCGTACAAAACACGGGATCTCAGCTACGCTTCGACTTTATGAACTTTCTACTCATTTTTCTTGGATTAAACAAAAATGCATAACTACTTTCCCATCGCTATTTAACAGCAAATTCGTGTAGCTTGTGTCGGGGAAGTCCCGTGGAAATCGGGCACAGTTCCCGCTACTGTAATTGCGAAGGATACCTCCAAATGCCATTATCACGATGAATCGGGATGAGAAGGCGGAGGATGTCCGTTGATGCAAAAGTCAGGAAACCCGAGCAGCTACAGAGTATCAACTGACTTTCGGGACAAAGGTTGTGATGCTGATTGATATCGTAACAATTTCAATCGATCATGACCCCGAAATATTAACACTATCGGGGTTTTTTTATGAAAATCAACACAACAAGGTGTTTGGCGATACTATATCTTGCCGGCACATTCCTTCATGCATCTCCTCATTCACTTTCAGGATATGTTACCAATCTGGTAAACGAACCGGTTGCCTATGCGATCCTTGAACATCTACAGTCTCATGAATTCACTACCACGGATGAAACAGGATATTTCCGCTTATCAAAACCTGTTTCTGCCGGTGACAAATTGCAGGTCAGCCGAATCGGTTATTCAAAAAAAGATTTAACCATCAATGATAACCGCACCGTTCACATTCGGTTAGAACAGATAATTATCGAGATGGACTCTGTTTCAGTCGAAGCAAAACCATTATTCCCCAACATTACCGGCAACATTTATCAATCTAATTTCAACGTTTCATCAACGAATGCGTTAGCCAATCAGATTCCTGCGTTGCAATTACGTTCTTATGGCGGCTTGGCCGGAAATCGCTCATTGAGTTTAAATGGCGGTCCAAGTACTCATACAAAAGTCACGCTTGAAGGTGTAGACTTAACCAGTCCGCAAAATGGGGGGACAGATCTTTCACAAATTCCAACAGATTTGCTAAACAGGATTACAGTCTCTCCCCTTCCCGGTGTGTTTTTCGGCTCGGGAGCAATCGATGGAGTATTTACGTTATCCCCTGATTTACATAAGACATCATTCCAATTTTCTCTGGGTGATTACGGATTCCGCTCCGTCCACTCAGGGTTAACAACTTCGTCTGGTGCATTAACAGCTCATTTTGATATAGGTTCAACTTCCGACAACGGTAATTATTCCTATGCAAACGGGGATTCTACTCTTCAACGGGAAAACAATGGATTTGACCAACAATGGGGTTCATTCCATATTCGAGGACCGATTGGTAAGCATGTAATCCTATCTGCTTTTAGTTTATTTTCGGCACAAAATCGGGGCATTGCAGGACCGACCAACTGGCTCTCAAATCTTGCAACCAAAAAGGATACATTGCAAATTCATTCCGTTTCTCTTGTAACCCCGATAAAAACAGGGTTTGTTAAATTGCAACTATCTCGTCGGCACAGCGATGAAGACTACCAAAACCCTGACCCGGCTTGGCCTATAGAAAGCCGGCATGAACTCACGACCGATCACGCAAAGCTGACCTTTAATACTCAACCATTTTCATTTATAGATATCCAAGCATTGACGGAAATAAAAAAAGAATACATTAAGAGCACGGATGCCGGGCATCACTCACGAACATTGTATTCAGCATCTGCCCGTGTTAACCTCAACCCATTTCAAAACATACAACTGACTCCCGCAGTTCGATATGATAATGTAAAAGATGCCTATAGTGAAAAAACGTATGACGTGCGTCTTTCATTGAACAGCTGGAAAGGTGCACGATTAAGTGCCGCGATTGGCACAGCCTTTCAATACCCGGGGTTTAATGACCTATATTGGAATGGTAATCCTGAACTGAAACCGGAGCACTCTGAATATTCTACCATTCAATTTCGACAGAATATTCAAACGTTCGGTCATTTTTCTTTGAGTTACACAGACCGGAAGAGTGAGGATTTAATCCAGTGGCAGCCGATTGATGAAACCGGATGGGTATGGCAACCTTTCAACATCGCAAAGACACGTCGAACTTCGATTACGTTTACCGGTGAGTTTCAACTCCCTAAAATCCCGATTGTGATACAAAGCCATTTTTCTGTACTGGACCTAATTGATGAATCCACGCAGAAAACGCTACTTTACACTCCCGATAAAATTGGGTTCCTTGCAATCAGATTTGATACAGATTATTTTCAAACAAGCCTGCAGGCACATTATACCGGAAATCGTCGATATGTCGTCACTGAATATGATGAAAACTGGAACGCCGTGGTGGTCGATAAAATAATGAAAGGTGCGATGACTGTGTCTCTGGCTACGACATATAACCTACCTGTATTTAACAGAAGGTTTGCTGTAAATTTGACTGTGGAAAATCTATTGGATGAGGATGTGAAATCTTTGCCATACTACCCCGAACCGGGAAGAACGCTTAAACTTGGATTTACCGTCAACAAATAGAGCTGATAATAGCCTCCCGGGGGTTTACACCTTCGGAAGGCTCTCTTAATCCTGAAACGTCCAATACACGCCGAACGACATAAAACGACCCATTGGCAAAAACAGATGGCTTGATTCAACCCAGAACAGTTCAGAATCGATATCTGGATAAACAGACCTCACCGCCGGTTCAGTAGCATTCAGAACGTTTTTTACTGACCATTCTAATGTTACGCCGGAAATTTCAGCTGTGAACGTAAAATTTAACAGCCATGCATCCGGCAAAGTTCTTTCATCGTCTGAGAGATGGAAAAATGTATTCTCAAACGGGTCAAATCCAAACTGACGTTCTCTGTTTAACCATCCTTCTAACTCCAGTCCGGCTATGGCAAGCATATTCCCACTGAATAACGATTCTTTACCGGTGATTGAAAAATGCAGTTTATCGCCGATTCCATCAGATATAAAGGATAATAAGCCGTGCCGCCACCGACCTGATACTTGCCAATTATTAAAAATTTTCCAATTGGAGTTAATTTCCCCTGAGAGATGCTTCGGAGAAATACTAGTCATATCTCCCTCAAAATTAATCAAGTTATTACGCAGAGAACACGTAGTATAAACAGCAAAAGCGGACAATCTCCATTTTTCCATTGTTACCTTTGCACCAAGCTTGCTTTTTAACCATCGGTCAACCGGGGACTTATTTGTTTTCCAATCGCCCGCATTTTTAAAACGTGAGTTCAGTTTAACTTCTGCAATTCCGTTTAACATACCAAATTTTGGATAATACGATACCTGTAACTCCGGATGGTAGCTTTCAACATCGATTCCTGCTCTAGCAAATAGTGAGTCTACTTTTAACCCAAAATACAGTAAAGACATTCCCTGCGTTTTCACGACACTGTCTTGGCGAAAATGCCGAATATCGGCTGAGAGCCCAAAATGCAGTCTGCTTTCATTATAATTCAACTGAGCTAATTGTGTATTAAAATGCAGCCTGCTTAGATATCGGTTCCCGGTGGAATGCAATTCCGATCGTTCTACTCGATTTTTCTGATTAAAAATTGAGCCATGAATTTTCCAATTCCAGTTTCTGAAAGGGTGTGAATATATGATACCGGCTGCTGATATATCATCATTCAACTTTCCTGATGTCGCCGAATCAGGAATATGGAACCCTGAAGACGTTATAAATCTCTGGGCTGAGGTGTAAATTGATTCGTTATTTGATTTTGAGATATAATCTATCCGATAGGATTGTTGAATCGGGTTTGCCGAAGAGATATTAAATTGCCCATAAGATCCGCCATAACTGCGTTTGAAACCGTTCCATCTGATCAATCTGTTTTTTGAACCAAAATCAGCTTTTATTTCCAGTTGATCATATAAATAGTCCCCGCGCCGATAATCGAATGCAGATGAAACCGTATTAGAATCAGGAAGGACATCCTCAAACCCAACAATTTCTCCAAATTTATAAAAAGTAAAATTATTAAGGTAAACATCACCAAACCTTAACGGATAATTCGCGTACATACCATCGATGACAACCGGTCCGGAATTCCAATCTTGCTGAAAAACCGTGACTCCGTTATCCGCCATCATTCCGTACTGCCCGCTCCATTCAAATGGAATAATTTCAGGGTCAGCGAACATTTGCCCGGCAAACAACAGTAGGAGCATCGGCAAACGCATTTTTGCTCTCCGACTTTCTATTTTCTTCTCACTCATCACTTCTTACTCTTTATGTCTTTCTTCTCATTCGCCAGATGTTTCATCACGGTTGGGACCCCCACAGAAAACACAACGATATTCGACACTTGATGCAGTACAGTAAACCACAGCCCGGATAAATAGATCCCCCATGTTTGCGGTGCGTCAAAACCCGCACTGACCGGATAACTAAGAGTAGTAAGGGAATCAAAGATAAATGTTACAACAAACCCGACAACGCCAGCGAATCCAATTTGTATCGAAGAAAATGATGTTCGATAAAATACCGACCGCAGAAGTCCACCGGCAAATCCGACAAACATCATACTAACAACCTGAGCAATGAGCAACGGCGGAAACATCAGCCCTGATCCAAATGGATTTAGGATGGAATAAATTGCTTCGCTTGTCCCGCCAATGATTACTCCCCATCGCAAACCAAGTGTAAGACCTGCAATGAAAATAATCAGTGTCATCAACTCAACATTTGGCACCATTAAAAGGGCATACCCAAGACCAATCGCCAATGCGGAAAACATCGCTGCTCGGACTAATTCTGTTAGCTGGGAACTGTGCATTGGTTATTGGTTATCCATCTTCGCTACGCTGGACAAGTTGGTAAGTGGCTGTTTTCTCCTTTTCTCCCCATCTCCCTCTCTCCTTTTCTCCTATTCACCTTTTATTCTGTCCTTTGTACAACGGTGTTCTGAATATGTTTTTCCATGATGTCCACGCACCTTCTTCGGTATCTTCCTGAATAGCCTTGTCCATTAAATTCATTTTTGCGTCAAGATTATCAATCATGTGCAGCAACATTGCTTCCGGGAACGCAGGACGTTTTGGGCTTTGCCATTCGTGTTTCCCCTGATGCGACAAAATCATGTGCTCTAATTTACGTTGAATATCTTCCGGAAATTTCTTCATCTTTTTGATTTCATCTCTCAGTACATCCCGCCCTAAAACAATATGCCCGATAAAATTTCCTTCATCTGTATAGCTGACTTCCAATTCAGAACCAATTTCTTTTAGCTTTCCGATATCATGCAGAAGAATTCCCGCCAAAACAAGATCCGTATCTAATAAATAATGCTCGGCAAGTACCTCCCCAATCTTTGCCATGGACAGTATGTGTTCTAAAAACCCTGACCGATAATTATGATGCATCAACACACTTGCCGGATGTATAAGAATGCTGTCTTTATTATCTCTGTAAATTCGCCCGACAAGTTTTCGAAGGTGCGTGTTTTTCATCCTGCGAATAATATCGGTAACGTCTTTCCACATAGTTTTCCGGTCGTATTGAGATGCCGGAACGATCAGCACCGGGTCGTATCCATACCGCCCATACGATTGAACCGACGCTTTATTGATGCGTGTTACCGTAAGTTGATTTTTGTCTCTGTACGAATCCACCACCCCTTTGATTGCCACCGGATCTCCCGCAGAGAATTTTTCGCTGAACTCCTCTACCTTATCCCAAACTTTCGCCGGAATTTGCCCCGTACGATCACGAAGAAGTAAGTCTAAATATATATCTCCGGCTCGTGTATGGCGAAGGTGCTTTTCAACACAAAGATAAAATCCCTGTATTGTATCGCCTTCCTTGAACTTTTCAATTGATGTGATTGTTTTCATATCTCACCCCTCCGAATAAGGCATTAAATTTTTGATATTTCTTAACCCCGAAATAAAACACGAGGTTTTCCATGTATCATCCTCCCGCGGTTTTTCGTAAATTCTTGCCGAAGATGACCAGTAAGATTACACTTGAACAGGTGAGTTATGCAAACCCTAAGCACAGACAGGTTCTTAATTCCTGCCTAAAGTCGTGGTTTGCTAACCCCCGTGATTTAAATTTGACAGACCCAAGAATGAATTACCCGTTTGACTTCCGGCAATGGATTAAACTTGCTTACTCAAATGATGATACTGTCACGTATGTTTTGAAAACCAATGATTGGATTATTGGATATTTCAGTTTGTTGCTTCCTCTCGGGAAACGTACAGCAACTCTTTTTCATGTTTTTATCGATCGTGGACACCGCGGAAAAAGACTTGGCAACACGTTGCTTCTACATGCTGAAGCAGAAGTGGCAAAACATGATTATAACAGAATTCGATTAAAAGTCCTTCCGAAAAATTCGATTGCCCTTCAACTATATGAGTCAGCCGGATTTATCCAAACAGGCGCTACAATAAATAAAAGTCTGATTTTCGAAAAACGAATTTCCGGAGATAGATAGTCGCCTGAACTTTGTACAGACAAGAATGTCTATACTACAGTTTTTCCGTCAAACAGACATTCCTGTCTGTTTGAAAATAGTTTAAAAAT
>JACKQG010003705.1_pt1 | contig 18425 bp, 21 predicted proteins | sample 8237621 | NCBI WGS metagenome assembly JACKQG01 (sample SAMN15677084, study PRJNA649215) | marine metagenome | biome: marine; feature: Black Sea; material: saline water; isolation source: suspended particulate matter (SPM) from the Black Sea western gyre | collected 2013-06-09/2013-06-10 | depth... | reverse complement strand
TTCCTCGTTGATTTTTATGGAAGTGTAGCTAAATTTATTGGATTAACGAGAGGCGCATCAATTGTTGATAAAAATCGAAATATGCCTCAAATGAAAGAAGCTTTATCAGTTGATGGTGCAGCAACCATTGTTGGTGCAGGACTTGGAACTACTAGTTTGACAACTTATGTTGAGAGCGGAGTTGGAATTGCAGAAGGCGGAAGAACAGGGTTCACAGCAGTAGTAATAGCGGTTCTAATGCTTTTGTTCTTGGCACTCACTCCACTACTAAACTTAGTTCCTTTAATTGCAACTACAGGAGCTTTGTTCTGGGTTGGATTACATCTTTTCCCAAGTAAGGCAGAGCTAAAGACTTACAATAAACTAGACATATTTACTGTTGTAGTAATGATTGTCATCACAGTCTTGACCTTCGCAATTGATAAAGCCTTGCTAGCAGGATTCATCATATATATGATTGGCTTGATAGTAAAGAAAAAAGGTAAAGATATCAACCTATTTATGGTAATATCAACAATCCTTTTAATTATTGGTTTCGTGCTTTCAATAGTAATTAAGTAAATAAACCAATTATTTTTTTCTTTTTTAATAAAGATTTTTAAACAACCCTCTGTTCAAATAAATCATGATAGAAATTGACGGTTCATACGGTGAAGGAGGAGGTGCAATTCTTAGACAAGCACTAGCTCTTAGCACATTAACTAATCAACCATTCGAGATAAACAACATCCGAAAAGGAAGACCAAAGCCAGGATTAAAAGCTCAACATATGCATTCAATCATCGCATTAGAAAAAATCTCAAAGTGCTCAGTGATGGGATGCGAAGTTGGCTCTGAAAAACTCACATTTATACCTGGAACCGTAACCAACAAAACAATTGATGTTGACGTCGGAACCGCAGGATCAATAACACTGTTAATGCAATCCTTGTTATTGCCAATAATATTCTCAGAAAAGACTGTTACGCTAAACATTACAGGCGGAACAGATGTGAAATGGTCTCAGCCAATAGACTACTTTGCTAGTGTACTAGTACCACACTTAAAAGAATACGCAGACATTGAAGTGAAGACAATGCAACGAGGTTATTATCCTAAAGGAAACGGGAAAGTAACTATTAAAATCAAGAGCAAAACAAACCAAGAAGAGCTCTTACCAATTCTTTTAGACGAAAAAGGAGAGTTGCTACAAATAAAAGGAATATCTCATGCATCTGCAGATTTAATAAATGCAAAAGTAGCAGATCGACAAGCGAAAAACGCAGAAATATTACTATCAGATTTAAGAGTGCCAGTAAGCATTACAAGGCAATACAGCAATTCATTAAGCACAGGTTCAGGCATAACTCTATGGGCAGTATTCAGCAAGAACTCATATGATGAAATCCCAGTGATCTTGGGCGGAGACGCATTAGATGAGAAAGGAAAAAGAGCTGAATCAGTAGGTGAAGAGGCAGCATTTAATCTGAAAAAAGAAGTAAAGTCAGAAGCAGTAGTTGACAGCTACTTAGCAGACCAACTAATACCCTTACTTGGATTAACAAAGGGCATAATCAAGACTTCAAAAATAACTAAGCACACAGAATCAAATATTTACGTGACAAAAAAATTCTTAGATGTAACATTCGAAGTAGAAAACAATCATATCAAAGCATCATTGGCTGATAAGTGATAAGTTAATATCATCATATAGTTCTCTAATGGAGTTATACAATATCTCCCTATCATCAGAGCTTATATTTGAGCCGTGAAATTTATCTTTGATTTTAGAATAAACATTCTTTGCATCAAACAACTGATTGTTCTTGACCATATCTTGGCAAATGTCAATCAGTTGGTAGAACTCTTTCAAATTTTCATCAACTTTATTCTCAGGTTTATCAGATAGTTCCTGGAACTTTGAATGTAAATATTTTTGGAAGTTAATATCACCCATCTTCCTGTTATCCAATAATTCTTTCTCCTCATCTTCGATGTGCTTCTCAATCTCCTTGACTTCAGTAAGTTTATGTTTGGTTTCTGTTTCTCTAAACATCAAGTTTTCTTTAATTTCTTGAAGGTCACCCCTCTCAGAGGAGAGGTGATTCTCCATTTCTTTAACCTCTTTTTCCCGGAGTTCAAACTCCTTTCTTCGAGTTTCAAAATCACGGAGTTCAAGTGTAAGTTCTTTTTCTTTCTGGAGAAGTTCATCATCTTTAGCTTCAAGCTTCTTGACTTCCGCAGTTAATTTTTTATCCTTAGCTTCCAAAGTTGCCTCTTTTTCTTCAAGTTCTTTGGTTGTAGTCTTTAACAGTTTATCTTTAGCAGTGAGCTCTTCAATATTTTTATTCAACTTAGCATCTTTTCTTTCAAGATAAACTTTAGTTTTCTTAAGAACATCTGCTTCATCTAGTAATTGTAATGCTTCTTCTTTGTGTTTATTGAACTCAGACCAGTCAGTTTTCAATTTTTCAGCGCTAGCAGTATATTCAGAAATAAGCTTCGCAGATTGTTTCTCAGATTTGGCTAAAGACAATTGTTCTTTCTTCAATCTTTTATCAATAATCGCTTTGACTTTCTCTTCTACAATTGCATTTAATTCCTTCTCTTTTTGCTGCAACTTTTTTTCCTTGGTTTTTATGCGCACATCAAAACGTTCGACTTTCTTAGCATAACTTTCAACATGTTTTTCTTTATGTTCAAGAGCTTTCTTTTGAGAATCAAGTTCATATTTCTTATCAACAATATCTCTATTGATTCCTAAGCCATATTCTTTCAAAATCTCTTTCATCTTCTGCTTTAATATCTTGTTTCGTTGAAGTTCAGCAGACTTCTCACTATCCAATATTTTTTTTACCCAAGCAGAAAATGCTTTCTTGTTTGACTGTACATTCTTATCGAATTTCTCATTATCAATGGTTTTGATTGCAGCCAATAATTCTTTCATAGACTTAATGAGCTTCTCATTATGATGAATTATGTAATCATTAGAAGTTTTCTTCAAAGCCTTCTTAGGATGAACAACTATTTGTTCTAATTCCTTCTGAATTAGCTTCTGCTCTCTTTCAACAGATTTGAAATATTCATCAATAACCTTATCTACATTGCCTTTTTTTGGTTTCTTGAGTTTTGGTTTCTTGATAACAGTTTTTTTAACAACAATTTTTTTCTTCTTAACAATAAGTTTCTTAGGAGTTACTTTTTTCAATGGTTTCTTAACTACAGACTTTGCAGAAACTTTTTTCACTGATTTTTTTATAGCTGCAACTTTAGTAATTTTCTTAATTGGTTTCTTAATAATTTTCTTAGAAGTTTTTTTAACAGATATTTTCTTAGGTGCTTTGATATGATCAGGTTCTTCAACATCCCATCTTGGACCTTCTTCTTTTGGTTTATGCATCTCTTCAAGAATGTCTCCTTCATCCCAATTAGCAGATTTTACAGGTTCTTTAATTTCAGGAGCTGGTGGCAAACCTTTATTCTTAAGTTTCTGTAGATGAGGCTTTTCTTCCCTCGTTGGAATACCAAAATCTTGTCTTAACTTCTCAAGGTTTAATTCTTCATGATCAGAAAGCTCTTTAACTTCAGAAATATCAATTTTTTTCTTGCCGAAAATATCACCAAACAAACCTTTTTTCTTTTCAGACCCGTTCACAACCTTTTTTTTCTTGTCGCCCATAGAAGTATCTGGATTTTTCTCTTCCTTGTCGTTCAAGAACTTTGGTGGCGGTGGTGGTGCTATATCCAAGTGTGCCATTAAATACCCCTCTTTTTCCCCTAATTAATATCCTATATAATTAGTCGCTAATATAAATACCTTTCGATTTTGAAAAATTATTCAACTGTCACTGATTTAGCTAAATTTCTAGGTTTATCAACATCAAGTCCTTTCATATCTGCTATATGATAAGCTAATAATTGAAGAGGTATAACATTTACTATTGGTGATAAATATTCTTGAACATTGGGAACATATATAGTGTGATCTGCCAAAGGCCCTATCTGAGAACTATAATCTTCTGTAGTTATGGCTATTATCTTTCCATTTCTAGATCTGACTTGTTCCATATTGGATATTATTTTTGAGCAGGAACTATTCATCTCAGTCGCCACAAACACTGAAGGCATATTATTATCTATCAATGCTATTGGACCATGTTTCATTTCTGCTGCAGGGTAGCCTTCCGCATGTATGTATGATATTTCCTTTAGTTTGAGTGCACCTTCTAACGCGACAGGAAAATTTAAGCCCCTTCCAAGATATAAGAAGTTGCTGTGATTACAATATTCTTCTGCTACTGCTTTAATTTCGTTTTCTAAGAGTAATGCTTCTCTAACTTTGGATGGAATACTCTCTATCGCGACAATCATATCTTGAGCTTCTTCATCTGAAATCTTGTTTCTTATTATGCCAAGATATAAATTCAAAAGATTGAATGCTAATACTTGACTAGTAAAAGCTTTTGTACTAGCAACTCCTATCTCAGGACCTGCATGCAAATATATTCCTTTATCTGCTTCTCTAGCTATTTGACTTCCAACAACATTAACCATTCCAAATGGCACTCCACCTCTTCTTATACCTTCTTGTAAAGCAGCTAATGTATCAGCAGTATCTCCTGATTGGCTTACTGCCATCACCATATCACCAGGATTCACAACAGGATTTTGATATCTAAATTCTGAAGCATATTCAGCAGCCACAGGTATTCTTAAGGTCTTTTCAAAGAGATATTTGCCAACTTTACATGCATGCCAAGAAGTTCCACAACCAAGTAATATTATCCTATTAAGTTGTTCAAAATATTCTCCTGGTAGATTATCAAATCCACCCAAATGAATATTTTTCTTATTTGGCTCAATTCTTCCCCTTAAAGTTTCTGTCAAGGTTTCTGGTTGCGTATGAATCTCTTTCAACATAAAATGTTTATATCCCTTTTTTTCCAATGCTTCTGTATCCCATTCAATGGTTTCTATTTCTCTTTCTTGCCTCTGACCCAAACTCACTATATTATATTTATCTTTTGTTATAGTAATAATATCTCCATCTTTAAGAGAGATAATTCTTCTTGTATGATCTCTAATAGGTATCTCACTTGACGCTAAAAAATGTTCTCCACTTCCAATGCCTAGAATCAAAGGACTTCCTTTTTTTGCTCCTACAATCATATTATCTTCTTTACTGATTACAGCAGCACCATAAGTTCCTTCTACTTCATTCAATGCTTTTTCAACTGCTTGAGGTAGGTTTCCATTATAAAACTTATTTATTAAATGTGCCAATACTTCTGAATCTGTATCTGATTTAAATTTGAATCCTTCTTCTTCTAGAATTATTCTTAGCTCTTGATAATTTTCTATTATTCCATTGTGAACCAGTGATATACTGCCAGCCGAGTGTGGATGAGCATTAATTGTAGTGGGCTTTCCATGCGTCGCCCATCTAGTATGAGCGATGCCAATATTTCCATCTAGTCCAGCTAGATTTTGTTCTTTAATTATGGATTCTAAATTAGTTATCTTTCCTTCTGATTTGAGAAGCGTTATGCCAAGATTTGTTTTGATAGCCATTCCAGCAGAATCATAACCTCTATACTCTAATCTTTTCAGTCCATTCAACAAAACAGAAACCAAATCCTTACTACCAACATAACCAATTATACCACACATATCTTAAATGACTTTGTAAATATTTAAAAAATTCATGTAAAATACTATTTTAACAAAATATATAAAGCGCCTAAAACCATAAAAAAACATGGTTGCAAAACAGCAAGTAAACATTGAAGAAATTAATAATTATGTGCAAAAATTAGCAAATAAAATTTCTGAGATGGATTCAGAATCTAAAGAAATTGTGAAAAATGTAAATAGTAAAGATGCTGAGCTACAAAAGATTGTTAACAGTTTAAAAGTAGAGATTGAAAATCTGAAAAAATCTACTAGAACAGCTAAGGAAATTGTCGAACAACAAAAGAAAACTATTAAATTAATGATTACAGCTTTTAAGGGGCTTGTCAAACAAGACAGCTTCATAAAACTAAAAGACAAGATTGATGAGTGGGGTCCAGAAACATTTATTACAAAAACAGAACTTAAGAAGATTTAATTGTTTTTTTCTCAGCTTTCAAAACTGCTTCCAAAGACTTTATCGCCACTTCTAATTGTTTATCAGTAGGTTGTTTAGTAGTTATTCTTTGTAGCCACATACCAGGTGCAGAGATTATCTTGAAGATTAATTGATTGTGATGTAAACCAGACATTCTAAGAACTTCATATGAAACTCCTGCAATGATTGGTAACAACAAGATTCTTAGTAAATACTTCATCCAGAAACCCGCTGTAAAAGGTATGAACATATAGAATATTATACTAATAATTACAACTAGCAACAAGAACTCAGTTCCACATCTAGGATGCATGGTTTTGTATTTCTTGGCATTCTTAGGAGTTAATTTCTTCTCCCCTTCATAGCAATGCACGGACATATGTTCCGCTCCATGATACTCAAACATCCGCTGAACATCGCTCATCAAAGAGATAACCCATAAATAACCAAGTAAGATAACTAATTTAATCAAACCATCAACTAGATTAAACCAAAAATTACCTAATCCCATACTTTGACTGAATAAGTGAGCTAAGAACATTGGTAAGAATTTGAAAACTACAAGTGCAACAACAACTGAAACAAGTATAGTTAGAAAAATTTCTTTTGAAGTGAGCTTCTCATCATCTTTTTCTATAGACTCATTGGCAGAATAAGTCAAGGCTCTACTACCAAGAGCAATAGTGTCAATCATTGAAACGATTCCACGTATGAAAGGAAAACCCAGAAATTTATTTCTTTGAGTATAAGCTTTATACTTTTCGAGCTTCACAGTAATTTTATCATCGGGTTTGCGGACTGCAACAGCATAGTAATTAGGACTACGCATCAACACTCCTTCAATAACCGCTTGGCCACCAACAAGAATCTTCTTTGCCATTGAGAATATGGACAGACAGATAGTATAAAAAGATAGTGGTTTTAGTCAAGATTTAAAAACAAGTTATTATTCACTTTAAAAATGAACAATAATCAAGAAATCTCAAAACTTGAAAAAATAAGTTTAGCTGTAAAAGGAGTTGCTTATGGATTGGCACCTTCAAGAATACAAGTTCAAAATGCAGGCGATGAACAAAGAGCAGGAATTATGAGTACTTCATCAAGAGTTGTTGATGCAACTTTAGCTGTTTATGGAGTTGCTTATTGGGTCGGAAGAGCTTTTGGAGTAGACCTTGATCCTACAAATGGAGTTCTAGCAACCATAGGAACAATTGCAATACCTGAAACAATTATTAGAGAAGGATCATTTGCCTTATACTACACATTCCAGCATCCAAACATTGGAAAAATTAGTGAAACACCATGGGGAGAACCAATCTGGGAATTAATTGATGGACATAGACATTCTGAAGAATACAAAACCAAATAAATCAATATTATTCTTCCATTGCTTCGATCTTCTTAACCCTTCGTTCGTGTCGTCCAGCTTCAAAATCGGTTTCTAAGAATAGTTTGATTAATTTCATTGCATGTTTCACATCAGCCACTTTACTAGGAATATTCAATAAATTCTTGTAGTTGCCAGATTGAGCTATTTCATTGATAGGTTTTTCAAATTCCAACCCTTTTAAGCAAAGAAGGTTTATATCATTATGAAGTCTTGCAAGGTAGACAAGTTCTTCAGTCTGCAATGATGCAGCTCTTACGCCTTTAACTTTGTTAGCTGCGATTGCTGAACCAGTGCCAGAAGCACAGATCATTATCCCTCTCGTTTGGTTTTCAGCTACTTTTCTACCTAGAGCTTCACAAGCATCTGGATAATCATCATTTTCATCGAAATTAGGAGAAACATCTTCAAATTCAATACCTAAAGTAGAAAGTTCTTTCATAACCTCTTCTTTGAGTTTGAATCCCCCATGATCCGAGCCAATATAGATTTTCATATTACAATCTTTAGATAAGAATTATTTAAATTTTCCGAAAGAAAAGTAGTCACTCGAAAATTACAACAATCTTTTTAAAAGAAAATACTTTTCTCTTCGTAAAATGAGCTTACCTAAAATTCTCGGAACAAAAGATCCTAAAGATTTTGTTAACATGCAAGTCAGAATCTTTCAAGGAGATGGAGAAGTCTATTTTGCAAATGTTGAAGGAGCACCAATGGGCTTTCAAGAAATGATGAAACTCAGATCAGAAGAATGCGATCCAGAAGTTGTAAAAAAACAGCTTCAAGGAGAAGGATATCTTTTTGCAAACCTAGGATTATCAGTTGCTTTAACAACCACTATCAAAAATAAAAATTACGCTGTTCTTGTTATGCAAGAAAGAGAGGATTTAGGCGACACAGTGGCCAAACCTGTTTCAGGATACGTAGATTCAAGACATCTTCATAATCCGCTTTTAACAGTAGATGAAGAGATAGCAGAAGAAGTTATACTTACAACATTAAACGGCAGAATAATTCCTGGCTTAAGAAACACACAACCACTACCAAGACCTTTTGAAAACATAGAAGGAGTTGAATACTTAGAAGATGCAGCTTATCAATTAACAGAATCTTCCCTTGAAATAATTGACGGACTTGTAGGACATCGAACAGGCCATGGTTTAGTCATAAACGGGAATTCAATTTTTAATTCCAGCACAGCAACTCAAAGAAGGTTCTCTCCACAACTATATTTTCAGATACCATCAAATTCTGCTCAAATGATGTTTAGGTATCACATAGATGTTCCAAATATAGGCGCGGCAACTTTAGATCATGCTGAAAAAAGCTTCTTAAGAGTAGAAGATGTGTCTATGAATCATTCAGAGGACAAATATAACCCTGTAAAAAGAACTCTGAACATTGAAAGACATGACAACGGGCTTCTTCTAATTCAATTAAATGGAGAAAGACTAACAGATAAAGTGTATACATTTGAAAATGGAAAATTAGTTCCTTATTCAACTCAAGTTATTCTTTCAGAAGCGTTCGCACCAAAGGATAATGGTATCGTTACAGCGCAAAATATAACACTGGATCAGTATTTATTAGAATGAGTCAAAAGAAACAAGGTCATCCACAAGTTCTCAATGTATGGGAATTCTATGTAAAACCAGAGTCAGTACCCGACTTCAGAAGATTCAATGGCATTGATGGAATCTGGCATAACTTCTTTAGCAAAAGATCAGATGATTACATTGACTCATGTTTGTGGCCTGACCCTTCTAGAGAGTTTGTTTTCACTACAGCAGATCATTGGAGGTCTGAAGCAGCATTCAAAGCATTTATTGATCAATATCAAACAGAATACGCACAATTAAGTAAAGTACATCGAGAATTAATGTCCGAAGACCCTGTTCACAAAGGACATATCAGTCTAGGAATAGGAACAATGCCCCACGATATAAATGCTGCAATCGCGGCGTACAGCGCAGACGTTGTTAAGAAAAGAAAACCTTAAATAGTATTTTTTCTAAATTCAATAAATGGTTGAAATAGTTGATGTTGTAAATGACAATGACAAGATAATTGGTAAGACTTCTAAATCATTGTGCCACAAATACGCTTTACTTCATAGAGATTCTAAAATTTTAACTTTCAAAGATTATTCGCTAAAAGAAATCGTGTTGCAAAAAAGACCAATGAATCTTAAGAGAAACCCGGGAAAAATTGTCCTGCCAGGAGGACATGTAGACACAGGAGAAACTTATCTGCAAGCTGCTAAGAGAGAAAATATGGAAGAAATGCATGTAGATGAAAAATCTTTGAATCTAAAGTTTGAAAAGCTCTTCAAGATAAAAATTCCTGATGATGAAGATTATTTGTTTGTTACAGTTTACAAAGACATTGATTCAGGACCATTCCACCCAGACCATGAAGAAGTAGATTCATATTTCTTTGCAGACATTGATAAATTAGAAAAAGACATGGACAACCACCCAAACAAGTACACTTTTGGAACAATCCTAATTCTTAAAGAATACAAACTATACATTTCTCAATAACAAAATCTTAAATTGAATATTTGTGCTTTTGTTAATAAAATTTATATATTCCCTAGTTAATAATTTTTTCATGGTTAAGATTTCAGCATCACTTTTAGAGGAGGGTTTCTTTCAAGATGTAGTTGACAAAGTCAAATCAGCTGATATGATACACTTTGACGTAATGGACGGAGAGTTTGTTCCTAGAAAAACTATTTGGACAGAGGAAGTGGCCAGCGTTGATACAAAATTGCTGAAAGATGTTCATTTAATGGTTTTACAACCAGAAGATTTCATACAGGATTTCATCGATGCAGGTGCAGACATGATATCATTCCATATTGAAGCAACCGATGTTCCTGAGGCAATTATTGGTATGATCCAACATCAAAGTGTTAAAGCAGGCATCACCATAAAACCTAAAACCGATGTTAGTGAAATAGTTAGATTCTTGCCAGATATTGATTTTGTATTGATAATGAGTGTTGAACCAGGATTAGGTGGGCAGTCGTTCATAAAAGATTCTCTAGAAAAAGTTCGTTTCATAAGAAAAAACTATCCTGACTTAGACATCGAGATTGACGGCGGCATCAACGAAGAAACAGCAAAGTTAGCCGTGAAAGCAGGTGTAACAATATTAGTTTCTGGCACCTATCTCTTCAAGGACCCTGAAAACAGAATTAATCTTCTAAAAAATATGGAGAAAAAAAATTAGAGAGCCATAGGTAGCCTTCCTCAGCCCTCTTAAGAATTATTTTTTGTTTCCATAATAGAAAATATCTTCTATTTGGACATCTGCCGATGTAAAATGGCCCTGCTTTTCATAGTAGGGCTTTTCTTCGCTTCTTTCTTGGACTTCTTGTTTTACAGGTTCTATGGGTTCTGGTTTAGAAATTTCTTGAGGCCTTGGTTCTTCTTGGCGAGGGGCCTCAAAGGACGGACTAGGGTCTGCACGCAGAGGTTCTCTTCGTGGTTGCAGAGAAGAAAGTGTGCCTGTTATATCCATGAGTTGATCTTGTAGACTAGTAATAGTCCTTGTCATCTCATGCATACGAGCTGTTGTCATATCTTTGAATCGTTTAAAGCTATTTGAGAGTTCTACTACAACTTGTCCTTCAGAAGTAAATATCTTGCTCTCTGTTTGCTCTTCGTTCGACATTAGAAGGCTTTTTGCTCCTTGAACAGCATCTCTTGAATCATCGAAGAAACCGAATTTTTTTAGTTCTTCAGTCATGGCGTTTATTTTTTCAATTCTGTCTATATCATCCATCGGGAACTCACAAAACAATTATTATATTAATCCTTTATAAGCTTTTCTATACTAGACTACATAAATAGTATACTAGAATACACCTATAACAAGGATTGAAGGAAAGATTAATAACTAAATAAAAATCCCAACAACCAAAAGCTCTTCGACAAATCGAAAAACTTATAAATTATTAACTACCACCAAGTGATTAAAATGAGTCCGATTATTGAAATTACAGGCCGACATGGAGAAGAAGGTTTTGAAATTATAGAAATTGGAGGAATAGACGGTTTAGGCGGACTTTTAGAGAGTATGCTTGGAAGTTTGCTAGGATCAAGGATGGGTCCACAATATCTAAATCTGGCATCCGCTCACAACAATATTGACATCACAGATTACGTTCCAGAGCATTTACTTATGGAACTAGTACCTAAACAAGAACTAATGAAAGATGCATCCATAACAGAATTTCAAGGGCTAATAAAATCAATGAGAGATGCAGAAACAAGTCAAATCACAGATATTAATCGCATAATGCCATTCGATCAATCAACTAGAGGCACTATTTGCTATTTACTAGATTCTATTTCTGAACAAACAAACAAATCAGTAGCACTACCACTTCCAAACTGGCATTTCTGGAGTTCAGTTGCACCACCAACTAAATTAGAATATTTTGATGCACAAAATGAAGATCAACTTGTAGAAGGATTCCAAAAAATAGCCCGAAGAGGAAATATAGGGACATTATTACTAGTTCATCCAACCAACCCACCCATATATGATATCTCAGAAGCAGGTGCCAAAGCAATAGATGAGATTGCTCAAAAAGAAGGCGTCAGAATTGTTCTTGACGAGATATTAAGAGGAACAAAAGCCATAGATGAAAGAGACTCCATAGCAAGATATTTCTCAGATCCAATTATAGTAGAAGGATTTTCAAAGAGATTTGGAGATGATCCATTTGGACACATGAGTTATATTATAACCCCACAAAAGGGACTCGTAATACCTAGTAGAGAATTAGAAGGGAACTACAGAGCAGGCGCAATAAAAGTAATAGAACTAGCACAAACACACGCTTCTGAAAAAGTAGTTCAAGAAATGATTGCCAGAAACAAAGCATTTGACCAAGGGTTTTATGCAGAGTCTAAGGATATAACAATCGAGAGACCGTTTCCATCATCAATGGTTTCAACAATAAAAATTCCTAAGAACGGATCAATGGAAAACAGTGAACAAAGAAGAACAAGAATAGGTAGGGAAGAAGGCATTGTAATTAATGATGTTAGAGACTTCTATCCTGGAGAAAGCAATATAAATACGCCTTGGAGATGCGACATTCAACCCGGACAAGAGTATTTTAGAATAACAGTCGGAAATATAGGCGACCAAGAAACTCTATACAAAGCAGGAGTGAAAATTAGTAGAATAGTTACAAAATGAACAATCAACCAAGAAATCAAGAAGAGTTAATGGCATTATTACAAGACTTGCAACCAAAAACTTTTCTAGCAGGACTGCACTTACCCTATGGAACCGTACTCGGAACTGATGAACCTCAAAATCTCTTAGACGCAAATATTCCACATCTTCCTTTTGGGAGAAATCTAGAAGAAATAGAATCACTAAAACAAATAATCGCAAGCATAAGTAATGGATGTGAAGGAAAAAACAATACTAATATTCAAGAAGTTGTAGAAAGAATTATTTCAGAAGAAACAACAATTCCATTAGATAATTATCATATGGCAGTTACAGCAGATGGGGCCAGAGGAGCAATTATAGACTTATTAACACCCTTAATAAATCCTAAAAAAAATATTATTTCTTATGGTAATCCCAATTGGGTATTCGATAAAATTATAGGTATGATTGGTGGAGCAATAGACTTAACAGTTCCTGCAACAAATGCAGACGAATTTGTTAGTAGATTAGAAAATCTCCCTCCAAAAATATTAGATAGAATGCTGGGAATTATAATTGTTGATCCAAGCAACCCAGGAGGATACACCTTCTCAGAGTGGCACATCAAAAGAATAGATGAACTTACAGAGGAATATAATATTCTCCCCATATTTGATGATGTATTCAGAGGATTACAAGCAGTAGGAGAGCAACATTCTAGTTCAAAGTATTCAAAAAGAGGTATAATTGTTGAAACTACTTCAAAAAAATATAGTGCAAGAGGACTAGGAGTAACATGGTCATTAGTGCCAAAAACTCTTGGTATAAATTATGCAGCAGATATGAATATAGAATGTGACGGTTGTAGAGAAATAGCTGCAGTTAATTTAGCTGCAATGCACAAAAACCAATTCAACGAAACCGTAAGAGAATATCTAATTGCAAACACAAATGCATTCATGGCAGGATTTGAAATGAGCACAGGAGAAATATCTGACAAAGGAACTTTTAGTAGCGCATTTGAAGGAATGCCAATTTTTAACTATCATCCTCCTAAAACCACTACAACATCAGTGCTTAAACAAGCTTCACTCATGCAGAAAGTAATGGTAACTTCAGGTTTGGACTGGTTTAAAACAAGCCCTCTAGGAAATAGATTTTTCAAGGATGAAAATTCAGCAGCAATTGAACACTCAAGTCACTATTTAAGAATATGTCCTACAAAAGAAACACCAGAAAAACATTTCTATGCAGGGATGAAGCTCGGAAGTTTAGTTGCAGCTTCTTCAGAAATAGAATCTAAAAGATAATTAATAATTTATCTTATAATAAACTCTTCTATTATTCTTCCCCTTATTATCGGCCTTTAAAAACTCCAATTCACCAATCTCAGAAGTATTCTTAACGTGGGTTCCACCATCAGCTTGAGTATCAACAGCACCAATAGAAACAATTCTCAGAGTTTCAATGTTTGGAGGCAAAGCATTAGCCAACCTAACCATGGAAGGATCTTTCAAAGCTTCCTCTCTAGGCATATACCTAGTTGTGACCTCTAAACCTTTTTTCAAGAGTTCATTTGCTCGAGCCACATATTCGATTATCTTTTCCCTATCATAATCCTCCAAACTGAAATCAATACGATTCTTATCGACACCGAGCTGATTGCCAGAAATCAAAGCGCCAGTCTCGTTATGAATCAAACCACTCAGAACATGGGACGCAGTATGTGCCTGCATAAGTTTATAGCGACGATCCCAATCAATGACACAGTGAACTTTATCACCAGGTTGCAATCCAGGATGATCAACTTCGTGACTAATATTACCGGAGAATTTACCAACAAATATAACCTTGAACTTCTCATTACCCTTAATCATCACACCTTCATCCCAAGGCTGGCCGCCAGAATTCGGATAAAAAGCGGTTTTGTCAAGAGCAACAAACTTATCTTCATTAACAGAAACAACTTCTGCATCAAATTCCTTCAAATATGAATCATCTAAATATAAAACTTCACTCATAGTAATCACCCAAATAAAGAGTCGCCATAGTATTATATAATAATTTCTATTTATAATCCAAAAAATACAAATATACTACTTAGCAGTAGTTAAAAAGCGAAAGATTTAAATAGTTATAGTATAATATAGTGTAATATGAGACATAAATTAAGTATAACAATTGGGGAAGACACAATTCTACAAATCAGAGATGCCCTAAGAAATAAAAATTATAGAAATAAATCTCACTTTTTTGAAATTGCAGCCATAAACTTACTTGAAAAGGAGGTGTTAAAATGAAAGAAATGTTAGATTATTACTCAAAAGAAGGAGAACACCTAGGATCAATGGAAAAAAGCGAAATGCATCAAAAAATGAAGACAGAATATTTGAAGAAAGGAAAAGTTAGTGTCAGACATAAAGATGTAAAACTAATTCTAATGACATCACAAGGAAGAATCATTCTTCAAAGAAGATCAAAATGGAAAGGAATGAACTCAGGACTATGGGATAAAACCATCGGAGGACATATTCGTAAAGGAGATCAAACAGATCTTGCAATGCTAAAAGAATGTTCAGAAGAACTGGGAATTCCTGCAACAATCGTTCCAGAATCAGAATTTGAAAACGCAGTTTCAACAACAAATCTTCAAATACTAGGAATTTTAAAAAAATTAGTATATCTAGATAATTTTCAATCAAAAAGAACCGATCCTGATGGAAATAGTTGGATTGAACCGGCAATGACTCAATTCTATATAGGCTATTATGATGGCCCAATCAGATTTGTTGATAGCGAATCAAGCGGAATAGAAGTTTTTTCACTGGACGAATTGAATACAGAGATAAAAAATGCGCCAGATAACTATACTGAAGACATAAAAGTAATGCTTCACAGATTTAAAGACTATTTGAAGCCAGCTACAACATATACACCACACGTTTTAAACGATTAATTATTATTTTACACACTATTTCTTCGACAGCTAAAAAGTGCTTTTGTACAATTAACACTGTTTACGCAAACTTTATAAATAGTCCATAATTCCAAACAAATGGTTTAGAGGTTCTGTAAGTAATTTATTTAGGTGAAAAAATGCTATACGATGTACCACAAAACGAACTGATTGAAAAAACAGCAACCGAGCTGAAAAAGCTAATACACATGCCTAGCTGGGCGCCTTTTGTAAAAACAGGCACCCACAAGCAAAGACCACCTATTGATCCTGATTGGTGGTATGTAAGAGCCGCAGCAATATTAAGAAAGATTTACTTACGAGGACCTGTAGGTGTCTCAAAACTTAAAGTCCAATACGGTGGCAAGAAGAATCGAGGCGTAAGACCAGAAAAATTCTGCAAAGGATCAGGAAGCGTTATAAGAAAAGTTCTCCAACAACTAGAAGAAGCAAAGCTAATAAAACAAGAAGCAGTTGGAAAACATAAAGGACGCGTAATAACACCAAAAGGAAAATCAGTATTATTCTCAGTAGCAAAGAGCATTGGCAAAGTAGCACCCGCACCAAAGAAAGTGGCTCCTAAAAAGGAAGCACCAATCAAAGATGCTGGCGTACCAAAGGTAGAGGCTAAAAAAGATGTGCCAAAAGTAGAAGCCAAAAAGGAAGCACCAAAGCCAGATGCTAAACAAGATTACGTAATTCCAAAAGAAGAGCAATTAATGAAGATGCCAAAAGGCAAGGAAGAAAAGAAAGACGCCCCAGTTAAGGAGGAAGTTTCTAAGAAATAAAATGGACAAAAATAAAATTTTTGAACATCCAAAAATCAAGGAGGATTTTTGAATATGGCACGATTCATACATATAAGTAGGAAGCTAAGACTTGCAAAGAAAGGCAGACAAACTAGATGGGCTCCATTCTGGACAGTTCCAAAGATTTATGGACAAGGAAGAAGGATGCACCCTGGAAGGCACACTACAGTAAAGAGAAGTTGGAGAAGAAGTAATACTAAAGCTTAAAATGGCCGACACTAAAAAAGAAAAGGAAGCAAAAATTGTTCTTGAAAGAGCGTATAATGTACCTCTTAGAAAAGGATGGCTTAAAGTTGCAAGAATAAAAAGATCAAAGAAAGCAGTCAAAACATTGCAAGAATTTCTCGAGAAACATATGAAATCAGATGATGTAAGGTTAGGAATGCATTTAAACGAGTTTATTTGGAAGCATGGGATAAAAAATCCTCCGCATCATGTTCAATTAAAAGCAGTTAAATACGATGACGGCATCGTAAGAGCAGAACTGGAAGGCTACGAATTCAGAGGAGCAGTTCAATCAAAACCAAAGGAAGATAAACCAACAGGTCTCAAAGGCAAACTTCAAAGTGCATTAGGTAAAACAGAGGAAACAACACCAAAAGAAGAGAAACCTGTTGAAGTACCTGAAGAAGCTAAGAAGAAAGCACAGAGCAGCGAAGCTAAAAAGACAGAGAAAAAACCAGCTGCAAAGAAACCTGTTGAGAAGAAAGAAAAAACTGCTGAGAAGAAAACTACTTCTAAATCAACTGCCAGTAAAACAACTAAAAAGTAGCTATTTACTTACCACGGCAAGAATCTTCTTAAGTGAGGAATCCAAAGCCACAAATAAATTTCTGTCAATAACTTCTGACGTGTGAGCTTTACCACCAACCATAAGTTTTCCATGTATTTCATACTTTTGACTCTTTGGAGTCTTATGGACATCCTTCATGGTTACTGATAAACTTTCAAAATCTTTTAGGGCATCACTGAATTTCCTAGTATAACTACCAGTTATTTTCTTAACTACAATCAACTCTGCGTGGTCCAGATCCTTAAATCCTGCCAGGGTTATATTACCGCCTAGTTCTATATTTTCTGCATCCCCCATAACCAATTTTATGGTTCGGATATTTATAAATCTTTTGAATCTTAATTTTCTCGTCTAATTATTCACATACGAATATTTTTTTCAACAATCTTTAAATAGGGCTTCATAAGACTTCTACCTACGATTTAACTGAGGAGGGATATATATGAAAAAAGGAAAATACTTGTTCACAAGCGAAAGTGTAACAGAAGGTCACCCAGACAAGATGTGTGACCAGATAAGTGATGCGATTCTAGACGCAGCATTATCAGAAGACCCAAATTCTAGAGTAGCAATTGAGACCCTAACAAAGACAGGTTTTGTAGTTGTCGCAGGGGAACTAACAACAAATACCTACATTGATGTTCAAAAAGTCGTAAGAGACACAATCAGAGAAATTGGTTACGATGACCCATTATTCGGTTTTGACTGTGATGGATGTGGAGTTCTATCAGCAATATCAGAACAAAGCCCAGACATCTCACAAGGAGTAACTGAAGGAAAAGGATTGCACAAAGAACAAGGTGCAGGAGACCAAGGTATGATGTTTGGATACGCATCAAACGAAACCCCAGAATACATGCCACTACCAATAGTTCTAGCACATAAATTAACAAAGAAACTAGCAACTGTAAGAAAATCTGGCAAATTAAAATACTTGAGACCTGACGGAAAAAGTCAAGTAACAATTGAGTACCACAACGGAACTCCAAAGAGAGCTGAAGCAATTGTTATTGCAACACAGCACTCACCAAACGTTAGCCATAAAACAATCGAAAAAGACATGATTAAACATGTTATCAAACCAGTTTGTGGCAAATGGATTGACAAGAACACCAAATTTCACGTCAACGCAACAGGAGCGTTCATAGTTGGAGGCCCAGTTGGAGACGCAGGAGTTACAGGAAGAAAGATCATTGTAGATACCTATGGTG
>JACKQG010003704.1_pt1 | contig 18427 bp, 11 predicted proteins | sample 8237621 | NCBI WGS metagenome assembly JACKQG01 (sample SAMN15677084, study PRJNA649215) | marine metagenome | biome: marine; feature: Black Sea; material: saline water; isolation source: suspended particulate matter (SPM) from the Black Sea western gyre | collected 2013-06-09/2013-06-10 | depth... | reverse complement strand
AAGGAGATAAAAATTTTGGAAATATTTTATTTTTGTTTTTGAGAGTGAGCGTTTTTGACTGAAAACAAGTTAAGACTAAAGACTACAGACACAACAAGACTAAAGAAGGATGGCAACCCCCATTAGAGTAAAAGACACTTTAACGGGGCAAGTTTGTGGTTGATTTTGGTGGTTTTTTTAGTTTTTTTAGGGTTTTTTGTCGAAAATTGCGAGATTTTTCGAGATGTGGATGATGAATATCAGATTTCAGATTGAGGGGATGGGGGATTTAACATTTCTACTCCCCGGCTGGAAAGCCAGTACGCACACACCGAGGACAAGCTCCGGCCAGCAAGAGGTGCCTTATAGGCACGTAGATATACGCAGGCACGAAGTGATAAAAATTAGTGCGAACCGCAGGTAGAAATGCGGTTAGCGTAGAGCGTATAGAGCGGGCAAGCGATACTCGATGCTGGATTATGCGTACACCTTTAATTCCACCCCGATATCCTTAATAATATTTTTCTTTAACTTCCCCAATGATGTTTGAACTATTAAAAACCATAATTTGGGGAGCAAGAGGAGATTTATCCGCTGCAAGCTCTGAAAGTTTTGCAAGATTACCAAGGACCATGCTTGCGTAATCCAGTCCATCAATCATAGAAATATCACCCTTTGCTACTTTGGCAAAAACATTGAATTGGTTGTCAAAGTCTACAAAATGGTCACCAGTAGAGCGTGAAGATAAAATTTGTGCTGGATTGTCTGGAATCGGACAGCGGATTATGGGCAAACTTCCATTTTCATCAATGGCAAGTTTATCACATACTGAAAATAATTTTCTTTCCGCTTGAGCCAATGGCGCTGAATGCACTATTAGATCTCTATAATTACCTAATAACGTAATCCATCCACTTTTGCTTGTTTCTTGTCTTAGCTCCTGTGTAAAATCATCATTGTCTATAATTTTGTTTAGTATTTTTTTCTTTAAAGGACCCATAGCAGTAATTTTACAATTACCCATGTCAACAATATCTTTATAAACAAATCCTGATGCAAATTCTGCCAAATAATCCCTCAAAATACATGCATCAACTAGAAAAGACTGAATAGATAAATAAGTCAACCAAGTGAAGCCATCTTCGAAGCTTTGACCAACATCAAAGTCATTCAATTTGACTCTTGCGTTAAGTTGATTGCTGTACGCTTCGGATATTTCTCTTAACCTCCAATCACAAACTCTGAGTTGATGCCCAATTCTGCTTCCAATATCCCATAGTTGTCCGTTTTTATTCTTAAATGCTGCATGGCCAATATTACTCCATTTCTGGGAGACTTCTTCAACAGGCCATGAAGTATTTTTTGTCCGATGAAAAGACCTCCAATTTGGAGGAACGCTTCCTTCGACCTCTAAAATATGAGAATAAAAATCAACACCGATAATACCGATATTCAACGATTTAAGACTTTTATAAATTGCTCCATACGAACCTATTTTGAATTGTCCTATCTTTCCCTCAAGTGTATCTGGTGCAAATTCGACTATCGGGCCAAAATTATTTATTGCACGACATCCACCAACCAAATGAATAATTCGGGCGCCTGGCCATTGTTTCTTTTCTTGTGTCATTTAACAGCCTAATTATTGAAAAACATCTCCTATTTCTCCCATTTAGGACAGCCACTGTTTTCTCATTCAGTTCTTCTACTTTTGTTTATTTGCTGCTTCGGTCTACTTTTTCTTTGCATGTCTTAACAGTTATGAACAAATTGAAATAATAAACGGCTCTAATTTAGCCAGAAGAAGCATCTTTATTCCTTGTATTTCTTCTTTTCAGCTTGTTCCTGCATTTCAGAGAATTTTCGTTTAAACGCAATAGGGTCAACTATACCAGGAATAGGGGTTTGAGTATTTCCTCCCCCAGACACCAATATTGACCCATAATTTAGCATCCTCCCAAATACAGATTGGCTTACTTGGACACCTTCAGCCTTATGGAGAAGCAACTCAATTGTATAACGTCTGATGAATCCAAACTTTGCAATTATCTTTTTGTTTGTAATTGCAAGCTCTGTTGTTGCATACCGCATAATTGCTGCGATCCAAAAAAACACACCTATTCCCACACATCCTAAAAGCAGCAATCCAAGAATGAAAAGGGGCAGCATGGACCAAAAGCTTACCTTGGCTTTATACACAACTTCTTCTCCACTGCTTAATACGCTCTCAACATAAGATGACATCTCCAATCTCCTTTCATTTTGGTTGATCAGACATTTCTCATATCAAACCGTTGGTTACGCAACCAACTTTTTCAATCCGATAATAATACAAAAATCTTCTCCACATTTCATAAGTCTTAAAGGTAATTTCCAATTTGCCATCAATTTTACTTCATTTCTCAATATTCATTGTCCCACAATAACAGAATACTTTTAGTATTCAGTAATTTTCAGGACAGACACCGTTTTCTGTGCACTGTCCCAAAGCCATTATTAAGCAACATAAATCTCAGATGTCTCGCTTCGTTGCTCGCCTGTGTGGAATTTACATTAGTACAGAGGGATTTGCAAGAGAATTTTAGCGAATTAGAGAATTAGCGGATTTACTACCCTTGATCAAGAATTCAACAGTGCTCATTTGAACTCAAACTCGGTGGACGGGGTCAGGAAATATAGCCATTTGTCGGGATTGTTGAATATCAGGCAGCATCATAGGCTTTTTTGACTTCTTCGGCTATTATTTTAATACCGGCGGTAACAGTTTGGGCATCCTGGGAGTAGTTTACGCGGATACATTCGTTTTGTCGAAACTGGGCAGATTCAACATTTTTTATACCTCTTTAGGAACACGCGGCGTCAAGAAATAGAGCCATTTTGTGATGGATTCGGAGTTGAGGATGGCTGAAGCGGCCCGGCTGTAAAGAGACAACTGGGAGCGATAAAGCTCGGCGCGTTCTGTAACCTGGCCGGCGGTTATGCGGTCCGTTTTGAAATCTATAATGACCAAGCCCTTCGGCGTTCGAACCAGCATATCTATTATGCCCTGAATGATAATCGTATCTCGTATCTCGTATCTCGTATCTCGGCTTCGGCCATCCCCAAAGCCTTCGGCCCTTCGGCTTCGCTCAGAGCAGGCTTTGAGGCTGCCACCCGACGCATCAGCAGGGAACTCGGAGGCAGGCAGGGCGAAAGTGAAAGGCCATTCACGAAACACAGTATTCTCGGCATCGAATACTAACCTGCCCGGTTCACTTTGGAAAAAGGCCAGAATCGATTCTGTATCGATATGTCCTGCTACGGAAGGGCTAATAGCGTTTTCGGCTATAAGTTTGTCCTTTGTTTTTTCGACGGTTTCTTCGGTTACGGTCCCGGTTAAGTCAAGCTGCGATATTACAAGGTGTGCGGCCGTACCGAGGAGTCGCGGTTCAACAGGTTTGTGCAAAACAGTCTCTTGTTCTATCAGAGTTATTGGTTTACGGTCTAAAGCCAGAGAATAATTTAATTTTACGTATTCATCGCTGCTATGAGTCAATTGCGTTACCGAATTTTTGGCAGGTAATTTGTACGTGTGGCCAAAATGATACCGCCAGTCCAATGATTTTTTCACCTTTGCAAGTCTTGGGCCCGCGGCCGCAGGAGCATGGGCGGTTCGCGAATCGCCCCTACTTCTGTCTTCCTTTAATTTGATGACGAACTCGGAGAGTTGTCTTATTTCCCACTGGTCGTATAGTGTGAAGCTGAATAAATCGTCGTCCACATCGCCGGCGGCCAGGCCGGTTTGAAAAACGCCGTGTAAAGTTTTATTCTGCGAAAGCGCATAGAGAATCCATTCCAGAGGATTCGGCGCCGAGCGAAGCTGCCAGTCGGGGATGGGGCCGTCGCCGAAGAAATAACCGTTCGAGATAATACGAGTGCAGGTCTTGTGTTTTTGCGAAGCGACTAAAATAAGCCGTTCTCTGGCGCGTGTTGCAGCGACATAGAGAATGCGCATTTCCTCGGCCAAGGCGATCGAGATTTTCTGCTCGGCGATGACTTCATGTGCAAGCGAACGCAGCTTGCTTTTCGAGTTTTGGTCAATAACCTGCAGGCCAAGAGTGTAATCGGTATCGGTGAGAATATCGGCGTGGATGTCTTTTTTATTGAAAGAGCTGTCCAGCTCAGCTAAAAAGACAACCGGAAATTCGAGCCCCTTGCTTTTATGCACGCTTAAAATACGAACCGAATTACCCGCCGAGGCCTGCGGCTCGGCAGGCGCCCAATCCTGCCCCGTCTCCTGGAGCTTTTCTATAAATTCGACAAAACGAGTCAGTGACGGTATGCCGGCACTGCTGGCGAAGCCCTCGAACTGAATCGCCCTGTCATGGAGTTTAAGAAGATTGGCCCTTCGCGCCTGTCCGTTGGGCAGCGCCGAAACAAAAGACAAATAGCCGGTCTCGCGATAGACCTGCCAGAGAACATCAGCGATATTGCCCCTCCTGCCGATTGAGCGCCACTGCTTTATTTTTTCATCTATAGCTTCGAGCTTACCAGCGAGTTTTTTGTCTGTGCCGGAATTGCAGTACCTAAGCATACAATCATAAAAATTCCCATGCTGCTGAGACGCTCTATTGTGTATTTTTATCTTCGCCAGCTCACTGTCACTGACGTTGAAAAACGGGCTTCGCAATACCGCAGCCAGCTCGATGTCACGCTGCGGATTGTCCATCACCTTAAGCAGGCACAACACATCACTTATTTCGGTCGCCTGGAAATATCCTGCCGTTGCCTGGCAACTGACGGGCACTCCCGCCAGACGGAATATTTCAACATAATCGTTGGCCTTTTTAGCCAACGAACGCATCAACACGACAATGTCACGATAATCGACATAGCGAAAGACATCCTGCTGTTTGTCGTATATCTGAAACTCAGGCTTACCGGTGTCGGCGCCGACCATCTGCCTGATACGCCGGGCTATCATCGCGGCCTGGCATTGGCGGGAAGTAACCAGGCTGGGATTTTCCTCATCATTTGACTCATTGCTCTTTTGGTCGTCCGAACCGTAGTCTTTTTCGATTTCATCAAGTATGTGAAACTCAACATTAACAGTTTTGAGTGTTGAGTTTTGAGTTTTGAGTTTCATTTGTGGTTCATCTTCGAGTGCCGGCTTTAATTGATGTGACTCGTCGTAGTCAATCTTTGCAAAAGAGTCAGTCATTATTCGTGAAAATATCCTGTTTACAAAATCAAGGATTCCTTTGGCCGAGCGAAAATTGAGGTTGAGGTCAACACGTAAACCACCTGGCGTTTTTTTAGTTTCGCGCGAAGCCTGCTTTAGCTGTTCGAGGAAAATATCCGGCTGCGCCCCTCGAAAGGCATAAATACTTTGTTTGACGTCGCCGACTTCGAGGACATTGCCGCCGGGACTGAGCATTTCGAGTATCTGCTGCTGGACGGAATTGATATCCTGATATTCGTCAACAAATACGTGCTTGTATTTTTCCCGAAGCATCAGCGCCGTCTCAGATGGTTTAATCCGGTCTTGTGAGGTATCTTCGGTCGTTAAAAGCTTCAACGCGTAATGCTCAAGGTCGGCAAAATCCAGACAATTAAGTGTTGTTTTGGAATGGCCGTATAACTGGACAAACTTCTTAACAAGCTCGACAAGCACCCTCGTCTGCAAACCAACCGAACCGCTGAGTTTTTCAAGATAATCTGGATTTAGAATTGCGAGGTCAAATAGTTCGTCAAAAGATTTTTTAGCTTCCTCAGCGACACTTTTGATAATCTCTGCAACCGGGCCTGATAATCCCCTCGGTTTGTACTCATACCTCGATGGTTTTTGGTAGTTTCTTATCTCTTCGCTGAACTTTTCCCAACAACCGGATTTTATTAGCTCGATGTATGTGGTAACAGGCTCGACAAATGTTTCTTTCCACTTTATCGCCCACTTGCCGGCGGGATTCTGGCTTTCATAAAGCTCTATAGCATACTGAATCCGAGCGAGCGTGTGCCGCAACTTATCTGCCACAATTTGTTTTTGTTTTTCGCCGATATCGGTTGTAAATGGATTAACGGCCTCGGCAAGCTGGGCCGCTCTTTCGTACCAGTCATGGCGTGAGACAACACCGTCGAGAAAATCGCTGATGTATATTATCTTAGTAAGAAAACCGTCATTCGCCCGAAGGTCCCGCCGATATAAAAGCCGCTCAAGAGCAGTCCGGAGATTGCTTTGCTTCCAAACCCAATCTATGGTTTTTTCGAGTGCCTCTGTTTTGAGCAGTTTCTGCTCGTCGCCGTCAATTACACCGAAAGTGGGGTCCAGACCGAGCTTATAAAAATACTCCGTGATAAGCCGTTTGCAAAACGAATGTATCGTGCTGATATCGGCGCCCTGGAGCAGCATAAGCTGGCGGCGAATGTGATTGTCCGGCTTTTCACGGAATATATTTGTTAATTGCCCGGTGATTCGCGAGCGCATTTCTTCGGCTGCGGCTTCGGTAAAGGTCAATACGAGTATGTTGCGGACATCCGGGCATAACGATTTGTCGGAAACAATTTCAACGCATCGACCTGAAAGAACGGCGGTCTTGCCGGTACCGGCTGAGGCGGTAACGAGAATGTCACTGCCGCGAGCCTTAATAGCCCGTTTCTGCTGGTCGGTCCATTTAATCTTTTTTTCAGCCATCAACAACATCCATCATTTCAAGGACTCGACTTTTTCCAAGCGATATTAGAGGCTTGTAGTCATTTATCTGCCAATCGAACCGGCAGACAGAAATATATTTACAATAACTGCACGGTGATTTCCCGCCCAAACGATACGGCCTGACATCGATACTGCCAGACAGTATCTGTCCCGCCGATTCTATTATCTTTTTTTCGGCAAATTTCAGCACCTTTTCAAAATCAGCAGGTTTTAATACCCCCCTATTATGATAAAGACCATACGGCTGGTCATCTTTAGTAACATAAAAATTATAAAATTTACTATCTTTTGAAGCTTTACCATCAATCTGCTGAGCAAATTTTCCGCTGAATATACCTTTTGCCTTATAGGGAAATTTTTCTGATGTCTTCGGCATTTCATCAAGGGTGGTTTTTTCGGGGCTTACCTCGACCGGCATATAAAACGCTCCCGCGATGTTTTTTATTTTCGAGCCGGCCGCATTGCGAACAGCCAACATATAGAGCGGCAATTGTATCTCCAGACCATAGCAAAATTCCGACCAGCTAAATGACTTTGCTTTACGTTTATAGTCGAAAACAAGTGCTATATTTTCACCGTCAACATTAGCAATATCAAGCCGGTCGATTTTGCCGTTCAAAGACACTGTGCGGTTATCCGGCAGTGCAAGCTCATATTTGCCAAGTGTTTCAAGGGCATCTTTGGCCCGGCCAAACGAAACTTCCGAGATGCTCGGCCTGAAAGCCCCGGCCCGTACCATCTGCCCAACCGCCATAACAAAATCCTCAAGAACATCAGAGGCGGAACTGATAATATAAGCGTTATGAGGCGAGCGGCTTCTGAAGTTCGAAATAAATGACTTCGCCTTAATAACCTGCTCTGTTTGTTCTTTGAGCACCTTGAGCAGCTCTTCGTTTTCAATCGTGGCAAAATCTTTCTTTTGTTCATTTAGAGTTTTTAACAAAGCATCCAGAACGCTATGATAAAAATCTCCCAAATCTAAAGGCTCAAACTTAAATTCTTTTCGCTGCTCCAAATGCAAAGTGTATCGGGCAAAATATTGATATGGACAGGCGGCAAAAGTGGTCAGTCTCGTTGCTGAGCTTCTTATCTGCCTGCCGAACAGCTCTCCGACAACATCGCTGTCCAATCGTGCATGATTGTCATAATTTATCGCAGAAAGGACATTCGAGCCTAAATCTGCAAACTTCTCATCCGAACAAATATCTCCTAATAATTCACCAAGACTTTCATTATCGCCCGTTTGAAGGCTGAAAGTATCCCTTCCGAGCCGAGCACACAGCAAATCCGTAAGCTCCGTTTTACTGTGAACCTGTTCAATATTTATTTTCTCATTTGCGATTGATTCGGCATTAAGATTTTCAAACAGCGATTCAAGATTGTCTATGAATTGTGAGCGAGGTACGGCGCCGCCCTTATCGTCAACGGAAGGATATGTAATGCACAGAAATTCGGATGGACGCGTAAAAGCAATATAGGCCAAGTACTGGCGTTCGGTACGCGTCTGACTTAGACTTAAAGCCGGGGCCAATTGGAAACCCGCCGACTCTGCTTGGCCGCGGTCGTCCTCGGTCAATATACTGTCCGAAACCAGCGGAACGGGAAACTGCCTTTGCGTAGCGCCAATTAAAAAGACCGCCTTTAAATCGGGATGCCGGCTGCGCTCAATAGAGCCGACAAGGACCTGGTCCAGCTTCGGCGGAATGAAAGCCAAAGTCAACTGCGAAAAAGCGGAATTGATAATCGCAAAGAAATCCTCGGCCATCATATTTTGGCCGGCAAATATCTCAACAAGCTCGTCGAAAATATCCACAAGCTTGTTATAAAACTGTTGATGCTCATCAGCAACACTTTCTACGTTCCTGTCTGCTTGCTCAATCCAACTGCCGATTGTTTCGGTCACCTTTAGCTCATCAAGAAAAGTAAAAATGAATTGTGTGAATTCTTTAGCAATAAGCATCTTTGCCGGATTGTCAACCGGACAAAGACCATCTCGAAGCTTTAGTAAAGGGGCGATTGCTTTTAGCCGAATCTGATTTATCCGCTGTTCGTTAAAGCCTTCTTTATCCTTACCTGCAAAGTTCCATTGTCTACACTGAAGCCAGTCGCCGCCGGTTATGCCAAAGGCAACACAGTAATTTTCAAGCAGGTCGATATCATACCGGTCCACCGGCACAAGGTCGGTTTTAAGACAGGCGAAAATATCGAAGTGAGAAAAGCCGCCCGTAACCGCCTGAAGGGCCGAGCAAATAAGCTGAACAACAGGATGCTGGTTCAATGGTTTTCGTTTATCAATAAAAAACGGGATTCCATAATCCTCAAAATACGCCCTTATATAATGTTGATAATTATCAATGTCCGAGGCGATAACGGCAATATCGCGATAACGATAGCTTTTTTCTTTGACTAATTCGAGTATCTGCCTTGCAACGAAGCCGACTTCAGCCCGTTCGTTCGGCGCCGATATAATGCGAACATTATCCGCCGAGTCAAGACTGGACGGTTTAATTTCAAATATATTACGCTCGATATGAGCAAGCCGGTCACTGGTGGAAAATCTCAACGCCTGCTCAAGAATTATCGGCCCGGTCAATTTAAGTTTACACTTGCTGACTCTGCCGATAAGCTCGGCGTACGTGCGATGTGTCGGATAAAACAAATCAACCGGGTCAATTTCCTGAGCTGAAGGATTAGCTAAATCAATCTTCGCAGGGTCCAGGCAAAAGGCAATTTGTGCATCTGCGACCACCTTGAGCAGCTCGGTAAGAACTTCAAGCTCGGCACCGGTAAAACCTGCAAAACCATCAACCCACAACTTCGCACCTCTTGCCAAAGTTGACGACGAGACCGCCTTGCAGGCACGAATCAGTTGAGCATCCGGATCAAGATAATCAGTTTCAATGAACTTTAAGTATTCTTCTAAAATCAGGCCTATATCGGTGAATTTCAGGATTGCCAAATTATTACGCTCGTCTTTCGCCAGGACGCTGAGCAATTGGCTAATATCATCCGGTGTCTTTGCATACTGGTGCAGCTCTGAAATAGTTTGGGCCATTTGCTGAGCCAGGCCGGGATGGGACGCCGACGAGTCGAAGATTTTCAATTTGCTTTTGTTGTCCCGTAACAACCGATGGACTATCATCTGCCGGCCGATGCGCGAAAGGGCCGGCCTGGCTGTATTTTTGCCTGACAACAAAAACTGCAAACGGTCGAATGAAAGCACATGTAATCTGTGGTAACCGGCTATTCTTTCATCGCCTAAAATAGCACGCTCAGCCTGATAGGTGGCCTGCTCGGGAACCAACAGAATCAACTGCTGCTCGCCCGGCTCCAGCAATTCATTAACAATAGATTTAATGCAATAGCTGGTTTTACCTGTACCGCTTCTGCCGAGAATAAACTGAACCGCCATAAGAACAATCCCTGATTCGAAAGTTACCTTATCAGTAATCTTTTACCACAATCAGCGATTGTTTTCAATTGTCATTGAAAGACTAATTTTTTCTTTCTGTCGGGTCTTAATTGGGTTGCGTGCCTATATATCCCGGATCACGGGGCTGGAGTGCGGCCGGACCGAACTCGTTGTGAATGATAGCCCGTATTTCGTTCTCACTGGGATATGTAACCACAGAATATTTTCCAAACCGATATTTCTCTTGCGACATGAAATCGGTTTTGATTTTATCATAATACTCTAATCTTTTAGGCAAGTAAGTAAAAGGATCTACAAAATAACGCCATTTAATAAATCTAATCCCGGTACCTTTTGTACTTTTTTGAGGGTATGTAAGGTCATAGACTTCGGTACCGGGAACAACAGCCGAGACATTTGGATCTTCTACTTTGTTCCATTGAGAGCCTTCGGGGAGATCGTTTATATCTGTAATAGGTATCAGGCCCGGGGTGAATGTTAGTATTTTTTCCTTACGAGCATAGTCATCCGCAGAAATATCTTTTGTCGTAACTAAACCTGAAGATACAAACATTGTTCTTCTATTCGGAAAATCCCATAAAGCATATTCCGTTTTCCCTTCTTTTCTACCTTTGAACAGTTTTATATTCATAGTCAGTGATGACCATCTCACCTGAGTTGGTTCAGGCCTATCGATTCTAAAACTTGAAACACAGACATTTCTCACTTTTCCCAAGGCTTGAATAACCTCCCCAAAGGTAACAGCTTCTGCGGCCGGTGTGCCAAAGAACAGAGTAAAAATCACAAGAATAACAGCAGCAACGGCAGCCAGCTCGGCAATTCTGATTCTGAGAGTATTTGGCCGGGAGCTGCGGGCGACGTGGGGTGCCTGTTCTTGAGCAGATTTTTCAAGTGCAACAAAAGCATCATCAAGAATGTGTTTGTCCGTCTCGGGGCGGGTGGTTATATGCAATTGTTCGATTGTGTGTTCTATATTGTCCGCGGGATTCATTTTTTCATCTCTCCATTCAAGATTGTCCGCAGTTTATCAAGCCCATAGCGATATCTGCCCTGAACCGTATTCATAGGGACATGCTGCACTTCAGCTATCTCCTTAAATGTCATCCCTCCATTGAGGTGCAGGATTATCGCCTCCCGCTGCTCCAGAGGAATCTTGAGTAATGCATCGGCCGATAGATGCGATTGTTCGGCGAATACAGCCAACTGCTCAGGATTTTTCGAACCCGAGCTGATTTGCCCTGCTTTGTCGAGTTCAACCGTGTGGTGCTTTTTCTTACGGAACCTGTCCCGCACACGATTAACAACACTGCTTATCAGGTAGCTCTTAAGACTTACCCTTAGCTCAAGTTTTCCAGCGCTGGCGGCAAAAGAAACAAAAACGTCATGCAGAACATCTTCGGCAGCATAAGTATCGTGCAGTAATGAAGCTGCTATTGTAAGCAGTGTATCTTTGTACTCCATGTATATTTGGCGCAGGGCATCCTTATTGCCTTGCTTGAGTTCCCATATAAGACGCTTATCTTCCAGCATCTAAAACCAATCCAAAAAGGTTGATAATCAACCTTCACTATACATATGACGTTCCGGTTAGTATTTTAATATAAAATTTTATCTTTTTCTGCCAGTTTTTTTTTCAAAACACGGGATAAGCCCCCTAAACCCGGAGTTCTCAATTGGTTCTATAAATAATCAGAACTTTGGCTGTATAGAGCTTATGGAGACTATACAGAAGACAACAGACCGTCTGCCGGTCCGGATATAGCCCTGTTCCGGTGTGAACTATGGGGAGTTTACAAGCTGGGCGTCAATCCAGGCAGTTCGTCTTGCCAGCCAATCCTTAAGATGGTCTATCTCCCCCTGGAAACCGCCAAAGCGAGGCGCGGCGCCGGGCCATTTATCAAAGTTCCGGACCTGTGCCTCATTAAGCTCGTTGGCCATCGAGTCTATGAGGAAGTTGATATTTTCTGTGCTAAAGGGCCCTTGCCTCAATTCAAACCACCGATCGATATACTTCTGCCAGAAATCCGGGTCCTCAAAAAGCCGGTCCCACCAGATGTAATTCAGATAATCGGTCCCATCTCCTGTTCCATGCCAACTCTGGGGATTATTGTCGCGACCATCGGTAGAATCGAGTGAACGATCAAAGTCCCAGAGCGGCCCCATTTCGAATTTGCCGTTACGCGTTTTATGCAGGTGCGTACTCAGGCGAAGGGCGTCCACATTCATGGCAAGCATATTCAGCAGGTTGTGGTCTATGAAAGAAGCTACATCGATGAATCGGGCATAACCAATCCGGGGATCCTTAAAACTTGTCCCGTAGAGAGCATCTTCAAAATCGTCCAGATAGCCTCTGATCCAAGCTGACTGTGCTGACGTGATTTCATCCTCTTTGGGATCCACGTAACACATTGTTCCATCACCATATGTTGGATTTCCTCTGGAAGTACGAAAGCCTGAGTCACCCGAGTCAGGCCTGTCGATTTTCAGCATGTACCCGCCTGTGATCTTAGGCTCGGTACTGTCCCATGTCTCGAGCTTTTGAACATTAACGCGTTCATCGCCCCGCTTGATCTTCTCCATGAATATATATATCCCGACATAATCATCCGACGATACCTTACCGCTCCCTGTGTTAAGGTACATCTCGACAAATCGGGTGCGAACCGCATACCTTCCAATCTGATTACTTAATTCAAACATAAAGGCATTATTAATGAGGACACGATCAAAGTTGTAAGGAGCATATAATATCCAATCGGAATCGGCAGGTAAGCCGAAAATTGAAACATCTTTATCCTGCTCATCTTCATCCCATACTTCGAAACCGTACGAATGCTTGGGCGCCCCGGCCGTACTTCTGCCACGAGTCTTGATCCCGCCGTGCCCGGCAAAATCAGCCGGACCGGTAATGTGCGCGCGACCACCCACATCAATATCAATGAAAACTGAAGAGGCCCTTTTGTAAACTCCATAGATTATGCTCTGGCGATTCGTATCAACTATGACAATCGGCAGGTCGGAACTGAAGCTCTGAACATCATCAGCCAACGCGATGTAAGTATGGCCGACCACAGGGCCTGGCGCCTTTCCAGGCTCAAACGTACGGGCCCGTACCTCGACCGTATTGCTGATTGAGACAGGTCCAATATATCGTCTTGACGTTTCAGTTGGTTCGGAGCCGTCAAGCGTGTAGCGTATTTGGGCACCGGCAGCATGGCTGGTTAATCCCAGGGAGAAAGAATTTGTGAACGTACCGGCCGGATGGGAAAACTGCGGCCTCTCAGAAATGCCGGAGTAACCTTGCTTATTAGCATTACCCGGCGTGGAATTAGTGAAAAACTGCTTTTGGTTCGCATAGAAACCGTAGGATATGTCATCCTCCTGCGGTGGGTAACCATATTTGTCTTTATCGTACATATACTCTGTAAATTCGTGCGCTATCCGGCCATTGGGATTCACCAGAGCCAGATATTCCCCATCTCCGGCCAGTTTGAAGTTAGTGTGATAACGGCCGTAGAAATCCTGATATGGAAAATTTTCAGGGTGATCAATATCTTCAATACCCGAGGCATAGACGACCAGGTAGCTATCAGGTTCCAGAAATACATCGGGAAGAGGCCACTTGGTCAAGTCACTATCTTCATCCGTCAGGCTCCAGCCTTTCAGATTTATCGATAACAGAGAAGTATTATAAATCTCAATCCAGTCCGAAAAGACTTCTTTACCTTCGATCTTAGTTGGATGTGTACTTTCGTTGGTCGCCATGATCTCGTTAATCAGTAGAGCAGAGTCCGGAAGCTGGGCATACGTTCCACCATTTGTCACTATGCGGTTTTTATGAATTTGGACCATCTTACCCGGGGGTCTGATCCAGTTATCTACAATATTAAACTCCACTGTATGAATCCCCGGGATAAGGTTTTTCACTAAGTCGCCACTGTCTTGCCAGGCGCCACTATCCAGCCGCCACTGTGCGCCGTTAGCGACGGCCTGCGGTGGAGAGATAATTACACGAAGGAAACCGGACCAGTCCTCTTGCCAGCTCTCTGCCAACAGGGCAAAATCGGCCAGATTGACACCATCATTATCCATCAGATCGGCACATCCGAGGGGATAATCCGAGCAGCCCGGCGGATCTAACCATTGCTCTATAAAAGCCGCCAGGTCAGAAAAATCGACTTTGCAGTCCCCGGACAAATCACTTAGCGGACAATCCGGCTCAACAACCATAATGGTTATGAAATCACTACCCTCCTGGCCACGTTCATCCCAGACCTGAAGCTGTAGTTCATAAATACCGGGCCCGGGGAATAAAACCTGTGCGTTGGATTTTGTTTGGGTACCCATAAAATCCGCACTCGGCTGTCCCAGGGATGACCAGAGAATTGTTAAATAATCAGGATTGGTTTGGCTTATATTACATGGGTCATCATCATAGATGGTAGGATATAACGGCATGATAGTATTCCCTACACCCTTCCAGGTGATTGTCTGATCATCACCGGCATCAACTTCGGGAGGCAATCCGCCTGGCGGGCTTCCCAATAGCTCAACTTCGGCAATCTGCATACTATTTACAGATCCGCCTACCGGGCCTCGAATGGCTGTGAATAAGAGTTGATAGTGGACATACGCCGTTTTATTTGCGAACGTAATCGGGGTTGCGTTCATGGTGAATCGGGGCCACGCGGTCCCCTGCATGAAATCGACGATATTGCCAAGGGCAATTAATGTGTACGGCCCATTTATGCTCTTATTAGAACCGGAAAGCTCAAATGCAATAGGATCACGGCCGGGAACGTCATTCGCTGTTGTGAAAGTCAAGCCGGTGACGATACTACCGCCTATAGAGGGTGTAACCTGAAAACCCGTGGGACCCACGTCGGGATTAAAATCTCCCTTGAAATGCAGATATTTCGTCCTCGTGTCATCATCAATTGCCAGAGGAGGCGCTTCAGCGCCAGGCCAATCGCCATCGTTTGGAACGCCTCGGACGGTATCACCCGGTGCGGTAATGTCGGCTTGTGCCGTTATTTGTCCCAAAAGCAGAACAGTCACTAATATAAAACAAACTCTTGCTATTCAATCACCCACTTCTAAAGTCTTACCTTTGTTTCAAATATACAGCCCATAAATCTCCAAATAGAGCTATGATCTTAGATGTCTAAAGTGACCCTTACTCAGCAATGCAAGAGCCTTATTTTAATATGATACTAAATCCTTCATGAAAAAGGAAGCTTTTTCCCCTAATCAGCAGGGAACTCCGTGTGTTCGATTGAATTTTGTTGAATCGCTCGTAACGCTGCGGATAAGCAACCTTTAGGCCATCCGGTTTGATCCGCTTGTTATCCAATTCTATTCTATACGATTTCCCCGAAGGTCTTCCTTCCATGATGTCCCAGTTGATTCATCTTCAACTACCCAGTAGCCAGCATTCTGCGCAACATCAGGGCGTTTTCTACCGCCCTTGATTTGTTTATGGTATGCTGCCCAGCCTTTCCGCGTGGCTCGGAAATGCATCCTTCTACGAAAGTCAACCTTATTTACTTCAATGTATGAGATATCAAACAGATTGGGATCACTTTTTGTTGGAGTGTAGTGATCGATGAATGCTTTTATGTGTTGCCTCTCTACAGATAGAAGCAAAGGTTTATACCATAATCGCCGGGCATTATTTGTCTGTTCGCCGCCAATCCATTCATAGTGCAGGCTTGGTATGTTGAAATACCATGGATTTTCTCCACATGCTGTACACAAGATCATCCATTGCATGTCTTCAGTATTGTTCATATCGTCTATCCGGTGCTGGATAACAATGTATATGGTTTCCGTTTAAAGTTTCTTGCCTTTTGGAGTGTTAGTATAATAATCGGTTGCCTAAAGTCCACACTCCTTATGGTTTCATATGAGTTCCCTAACATGAAAGCTTAGCTGCTTGGCGAGTCGCATTGTGGCGAGCTAAATGGCGTTTCAAGTCCACCTGGCCGATTTGTCAGCAATTTATATTTATTTAACAAAATTATTGAAACAATTGAAAATACATTTAATGCAAAATAGGTAGTACCAATTTTCGCACCGTAATGTATTTTAAAACTTGCACTAACATTAACATCAATCCCCAGCTTCATATCTCCCATATACAGATATATTCCAAAAGGGAGAATATACTGATAAATAAATCCATTCATTTGGATATGAAATAGTTGCAGGAATTGATTAACAACTGACAAATAAATCCCAATCCTTTTAGCTCTTAGCAATATATATCCTGCTATAATAGAATAAATGGGGATTAATAAAGCTGGAAGAAGTACTAAATTTTTGAGATCAGAAAGATTTTTTAGCACTAGCCATAGAATTAAACCGAATAATATAAATCCCCCAACCATCTGCATCCAAGATAATAATTTTATAAAGAAAATTAATCTTTTCTTTCTTTTTTCTGTTTTGTTCTTTCTCTTCTCAGATATGAGTGATTTTCTACTTATGATTTCTTTTTCCCGCTTCTTCAGCTCTGTCATTAGATTTTGATAATTCTCAGGTGCTTCTTCAGGATCTATATGACGTTTTACATCCAACAATTCATCAAGGGAATATTCTGAATAATCAATATTATTTATCATTATTTTTTGCGAACAATGTATATATGGTTTCCGTTTAATATCTCTAACTTTTTGTTGTTCTGAGCAATCTCAGCCGCTGTTGTTCTCTCATAAAATACGAACACACTTTAATCTTTCAAGAAAATAATGACAAATAAATACGTCACTTGTTTAGCTTAAGCCTCAATGCCCTAAAATTTTCACAGACACAAAAGCCAAAAGGTTTCTAATGCAAAATATCTCCTTGCTTTTTGGTAAAAGAAGCAGGATAATCCCAACCAAAAGAATTATTTTGAAAACAAAGAATAAGCAGGGAATTAAATGACCATGGCGGCTATATTGATAGGTCCACAGGAAGTGCTGGTAATCGTGATTATTACTGCAATCGTGGTCTTTGTTGTCATGGTCCGCCGCCGAAAGCACCGTTAACCCCCCATTGCCGTTTACTACTTTAATCCGCGAAATCCCCTGCCACATTTCTTTTAGCTCTGCGCTGTTTTAGAAGACTTCGCTGTCTCTTTTGCTCTAATCGGCGTTTTTTGGCCGCATACGAAATTTTGGTCTTTTTTCGTACCGGTGTGGTCTTCAGTGCATCAGCAAGTAACTGCTGTAATCGCTCGACTGCGGCCCTGCGGTTTGCGCTCTGAGTTCGAAACCTCTGCGAGACAACTCTTAGAAGCCCATTCTTGTCGGCCCGCGTTGCCAGGCGAGAGAGTATTCTGTGTTTTTGCATATCGGAAAAACTCTCACAGTTAGCCACATCAAAAAGCAGCGTAATCCGTGTGTTCACCTTGTTGACATTTTGCCCACCCGGCCCGGCGCTTCGTGAGGCCTTGAAAATAAGCTCATCATCCCGAATCGATATTTTATCCGTTATTTCTATCATCGCACCACTGCTTTTGAATCGGTCGGTTTTGTCTGTAACTTCAATCTATCAGAGACAAAATAATAATCAACAACTTCCTGACTCCTTTTGCCTTGAATCACAATAAAAAAAAGCCTATAGTATTGAAACATATGTTCGAGATTTTCTTAAAATTCAGGAGGTGAAACATGCAAACTGTAAAAACAAAGACAACCGTAGCAGTAACCGCAGTGGTTTTAACAGGTCTATTGGCTCTCTCAATGCTTGTTATTATCACTTATTCTGCGCCGGCATTAGCACAGCAGAACAGCGGTTCGAGCGTCGAAGAATTAAGGGCGGGTAAAAATTTCATCCCGACCAGGGTTTACACAGCCAAAGAAGACGAGCAAATCCTTAAGCTCTTCGATGGGCTCCGCGTCGCCGACGTTTCCGACGGTATGGACAAGGTCGGTCTGACCAACACAGGCCTGATGTCGCCGGAAATCCACGCCCTTTGGAAAGACACCATACATTACAACCACCGATTTATAGGCATCGCATTAACCGTCCGCTACGTTCCAACGAACAAACCGCCGGCGCCACGTATGGACACCAGTGCGTTCGACCGCTGGGTCGGCCAGTGGTATAATAAACTTTCGAGCGAGCCGTTCGTTCCGCTTATCCGTAAGGGAACCGCACTGGTTATTGACGATGCCCCGGATTCCGACGTAGGCTCAATAGGCTCAAATAATATCATGGGCTGGAAAGTCAAAGGATGCGTCGGAGTGGTTACCAATGCCACCGCTCGTGATACCGATGAAATAGCTACTGAACAGATACCACTGTATTTCAGAAAACCGGGCAGGGGTATTCGGCCG
>JACKQG010003703.1_pt1 | contig 18437 bp, 11 predicted proteins | sample 8237621 | NCBI WGS metagenome assembly JACKQG01 (sample SAMN15677084, study PRJNA649215) | marine metagenome | biome: marine; feature: Black Sea; material: saline water; isolation source: suspended particulate matter (SPM) from the Black Sea western gyre | collected 2013-06-09/2013-06-10 | depth... | reverse complement strand
ATGGCGTCATTTATTTTTTCAAACAGGGTTCTGTATTGTTTTTCACTTTTTTGTAATGCTTCCTCAGTCTGCGTACGTTCGGTGATATCATTTACCAATGCTGTCATACCGATTACTTTACCATCAGCATCTTTCAGGACTGTATTGTACCAATCACATATGATTTGCCTGCCGTCTTTGGTTATATTCTCGTTTATGCTTCGAGAGCCTCCTTTTCCAGATAACAGATCCTGGAAAATGCCCTCAACAAATCCTCTCAAGCCTTCAGGTAAAAGAAGTCCTACAGAATGTTTGCCCAGGGCTTCCTCTTTAGTATAACCAAATATAGTTTCGGCTGCCGGGTTCCACTCAACAATTTTATAATCCATATCCCAGGAAATTGCTCCAACCGATGTGTTTTGAAGGTGGGTTGAAAGTTTGTGTTCACTCTCCCTCAGAGCCTCTCCCGTCTGCTTGCGCTCCGTGATTTCCTCCCTTAATTCTATATTAGCCTTTTCCAGGTCCAATGTCGTATTAGCCAGAACGATGGCTTGGCTTCGGGACTTGGTTAAAGAGAATACCATGCCAAATAACAGCAGGCTGATGGTGATGCCAAGCAATAAGATGAAGTTCATGGAGCTGGTCTCGATGCTTTCCTCGAAATATTTAGAGGAAACAAAAGATAACAGCCAGCGATGGCCGGCATATTTCAGGATGGATTGGGCAGTGGCAAAATGATGACCTTCATTGTGGTTGTGAAGTCCTTCTGTGATATCGCTTTTATATAGCTGGGTTTCTTTAAGTGGCTTCTCGCCATCAAAAATCTGAAGGTAAACATATCCCTCATTTTCGACCAGAATACCCTTCATGAATTCATTCATACGAAAAGGGCTGTAAACATATCCTATTAACGCCTCATACCTCTGTTCTGGAGTTTCCAGCGGTTCTCCTTTGCGGTAAACCGCCAGGTAAATGAGAAAGCCCGCTTGTATGCCCTTGGTTGTTTCCTGGACCAGAGTGACCTTGCCGCTTAAGGCTGCTATTCCGGTGTCACGAGCTCTGATCATCGCTTCTTTACGGGTGGGTTCGGAAAACATGTCATAGCCAAAAGCCCGCTGATTCCGCCAATCAAAGGGCTCCAGGAAGATAATTGAGGTGTATTCCGGCCGGTCCCCTTCAGGTTTGATAGTATATTGGGGAAAGCCCTCGCCGCGAATCTGACGAATGTGGGCTTCCTTTTCAGAAGGAAGAATTTGTTTGGAAAAACCGACCCCTTGAATTCCCGGATAATATTGATTAATCTGCAACTTCGTTACATAGGTCCGCCACTCCTCCCGAGTGACTTCATCGGAAGCCTCAAAAAGACCGCTCCCCCCTCGGAGGAGAAATTCATAGGCCTGGAGGCGCTCGTAAATTCTTGTTTCTATTGTCTTGACCCGAAAATCAAAACGTGCTTGAACTCTTTTGGTAGATTCACCCCTGACGAAATACCATGCGTTGAAAGTGATCAACAAAGAAGCCAACAGAACAACCCAGGCGCCCCATCTACCTATAAAGCCAAGAAGGTGAAAAGTCGAAAACATACCAGACATCCGCGTAGAAATGTGGCCAGGCGGTTCCGGTGTATTCTTATCTTGGACCATCGCTGTTCCTTTTATTTAAACCACAATATATGGTATTTTTAATTTCATTGTTAATCAGTCATGAATTCCACTATACAAAAAAGGGGATAATAAAATCAATCAAAATTCCATGAAGCTATATTGGAGAGTTCATTGAATTTGGTCACATAATTCAGGAATGTTTTTTTAAGTAATAAGAAAGGCAGAGCCATTTTTGACTCTGCAAATAAACCATCATAGTATTTCTGCAATCTCGCTATTTCTTTTTCTTTTGTTTATCCTTTGGACCATTGTTTTCTGAGTTTCCAGGACAAATTTCATTTACCACTTTTTTTGCAACTGCTAATACCATTGAATCTGTACCTGTTAATCCGTCATCATCGGTTACAGTCAGCGTAACGTCATAAAAACCAGATTGAAGGTTTGAAATTATTGGGTTTGCTCCATTTGCAATTATGTTGTAAGTGGAATCATCTCGATATTTGAGGTCCCAGTTGTATATAAGAATGCTTCCATCAGGATCATAAGATTGACTTCCATCAAAACTGACTTGATTGTAAACGATCGTATCAGGTCCAGCATTAGCGACAGGCTCAAGGCCAGGGCCAGTACCCGGAATGCTTATTGCTTTTAAATTGTCCGCGAAATAATTAAGCAGGTCACCTTCTGCTGCATAAGGAATACTGCCATGGACATATCCAGTGCTTTGTTTTAATGTAGAATTCGGTGGTTGATAGATGCCATCAAAAAGATCTGTTTCTTCTCCATTTATGCTCACTTTAATAAATGAACTTTCAAGTGTTATACTTAGGGAATACCATTCTCCAAGATTTCCTACACTCAAATTTTCTTGACCTAAGAGCTGTGCACTATGTGTAAAATCCGGCATAGACATTGATATTGCAGCAAGGCTGGCTTGAAATTGTTGGCTCCAAGGATTAAATTGCAGATGAACTTGATAGCCGGTCCAATCATCTTCATACCACTGCAAGGCTATTCCAATAATTTGAGAGTCATCAACATTGGGTATCATAACGTCGGCTTCAAAATGATTTATGAATTCACCACCGTTTAGATTTAAACCCACACTTGATACTTCATAATCGTTATATGAGATACCCCCACCAGTCACATGTAGAACCCCATTTGATATTGCATAAGTGTCAGAAGTAGACCATGGCAAGTCAAGTGAACCGTCATCAAAGTCTTCATAATAATCTTTACTAAAGGCATTTCCTGAAAATAATAACAATCCAACAAACACCATCAAGATTATACGTTTCATGTTACCTCCTTTAAATTTGATTATTCCTTATTTAGCATAGCACTGAAGCTAATCCTGCTAAAACCTGTCTTTTCATCACAATTAGTCCCTTAAAATAGAAAAACCGAATCAACTCAATGGTAACCCGCCTATTTTCAGAAGACCAGTGGCTTTACGTCCCTGCTTTTCAATAAGTTTGACTTTGTCGTGGATTATTAATTCTTTACGATCCCTTAGCAAGTTAAAATTGGCTTGTCAATATAGGTAAAAACCCCTATTTTTAAAGAAAAATTGACCCGAAAAACCTCTGATTTGTAAAAACTTTTCATTCCAGTATATGGAAAATCGCTGCTATCAAAGGAATCACGTCTCCATTACTATATATTGGAGATTATCATCCCCGGCCTGGAAATGCAAAAGTAAAATTTATACATACAAAAATTGAATATTAGCCATTTAAAAATCAAAAGATTATAGCCAGTATCTTTAAAATTTCAGGGTGCAGACTATGTCTATTAGCCTACTCCCTCTATTTTGAAATTAAAAATGAAGACTAATAAAATCAGTGTTTCTGTGAACAAGTTAGATTAAAAGCAAATTCAATTTGTCTTATTGGTACTGTTTTATTTTTTCTTGATGGCCTTCAAGTTTTTCCTGGCTTCCTGTATTTTCTTGACGTTTTCCAGGTAAGTGCAAGACCCATGTAAAAATGACGGGCAATGTATTTCATGTCTTGGCCCTGGGCGGGCAAAGTGTCGATATTGCCAATATTGGAATTTCCGACTATTTCACATACGCGGTTCAGTGAGGGAAATTATTAATTTAGCAAAAATTTGCATTATTAATAATTTGAGCAACTCTATCCTGGGTCTATCCCAGGCGGCTTATAGGGCCTTTATATATCGAGAAACAACCATAATGCAGCCGTAAATATTTTTCAGTGGTAAATTCAGGACAACAGCCATGGAGATGATCCTTCGCCTGCGTATACATATCCGAAAATTATCCAATTTCGTTCATAAGAACATCATGGACTTCTTTGCTTTCAATCCCCAGGTATCCCATTGTTATTGATGGTGACGAATGATTATACCGCTTGCAGAGTATCCAAGATCTAAACAGGTCGAGAGAACTTCATAGTTGAGATGTAGAAATGGGCAAATAACCCGAGTATTTGACGGCCGTCAAAACACACCTTGAAAGGGCGCATAAATTGCTGTCAAAGTTAGATTATAATCGCCTATCCAGGAGAAGCAGTTTTGTTTGTTACGTTTTTTCCCACCATCCACGGGTAATTTATATACACCTGGATACATGTCCTGAGTAAAAAGTACACACTATCACAAATTCAATATCAATAGCCTGTTTTGCATAATTTTAAATATATGTTGTAAATTCAAGACATTAAAAGATCCTTTTCTTTGTGGCACACCCTTTGCTCTATTATGATTCAATAAATGATCAAAACGATCAATTAATAAACTAAAAACTGGAGATTATTATGAAAAAAATAATTTGCTTGGCAATAATGTTTATTTTATTTGTTTCAGCCGTAGTTTTTGCTGAAGATGCTTCATTTATAGGGCGTATTACCCATATCCAAGGCAATGAACTGCTTGGATATGTTGAAGAGGAGCAGGATTGGGTTTCCCTAATTGAAGATTCGCCATTCGGGGTTAATGATCTTTTATCTTCCTCTGAAAAGACAAGGGTGGAAATCATTATTCCAAATTACACTTTTTTAAGAATGGGGGAAAACACACAAGTAAAGGTTGAAAGACTTGGAGCCGATATAACATCCATACACTTGTTATCCGGCACTGCACGTTTCCAGAGTTCTGATTTTCAGACCAAGATTGAAGTTATCACTCCATTCGGAAGCGCCCACTCTTCAAATAAAGCTGTCTTCGATGTTATAGTTGGAGAAGATTCTGCTGAATTTATCGCCCTGAAAGGTCGCTTGGACTTTGTTCATAATTCCGGTGGCGCCAAATACAAAGTCTTAGCAGGCTCATCAGCATTGATCGCCAATAATATTGAAATATCGACATCTGAACCATTGTTAAATATCAACTGGAATAACTGGAATTACATGAGGGATAATATCTGGCAATCCCGTTTGAGCAGTCAAGAGTCTAAAAAATACCTGCCAAACAATCTCGCATATGAAGCCTATGCGCTTGATAAAAACGGAGTTTGGGAAAACGTCTATTATAGAGATAAATACCATAGTTTTTGGCGCCCCACAGCCGTGCCAGCTGGCTGGTCGCCTTACTCAATGGGTCATTGGAAACTTTGGCATGGCGACAAGTGCTGGATCCCGGCAGAACCTTTTGGCTATGTTACTCACCACTATGGCAGCTGGCTTTTTACAAATGGACATTGGTATTGGACTCCCCCGACTGTAAGAATTAGCTCATCTATTGTTGGCATCAGCTTTGGCTGGTACCCTGGCCGGGTTTCCTGGGTCAGCAGTGGCAGTTATATTGGATGGTATCCTTTGGCCTGGCATGAAAAATATTATAGTAATCGCCATTGGGGCAGTTACAGTCACCGATTTCCCAAACAACCCAGATACAATCTTCATCAATCACACGTTAATTACGCTCACGCGATTATTATTGCCATTGATCAGCTTTATCGTCACCAGAATTATCGTAAAGTTCGGTTGCCTAATATTCAAAAAGACAAAATTAAGACGGAATACCGTTCTGTTGGCAGGACAAATAACATCCAAAAGATAAAACAAGACCGTGGAAATCATCATTTTTCTATCAGTCCTCCTCTCATTCGACCACATAACTCAGCATCGGAAATAGCTAAAATACAGCCACAGAAAAAAAGGGTTCCTGCTATTAAAGCAAGAGATTTAAGACAAAAGAAGCTGGTAAAACAGGCGCACATTTCTCGGTCTATTACTCCTCCACTGATGGACCAAGAGAAAAAAAATGGTGGGCAACCGATAAAGATCCAGAAACCGCTGCCACGGACCAGGAAAATACAACAACCGCAAACCATAAAAATACAGAAGCCACAGTCACCACAACAAAAAGAAAGCATAGGCCGAGATCAAGAGGAATTAAAACAAGATAGAAACCGATACCAAAAAGAAACCATAGGCCGAGATCAAGAGGAACTAAAACAAGCCAGAAACCAATACCAGGAGGGACAAAAAAGCGGCAGGAAATAATAGTATTTAACTGGGTCTGAACAAAAATATATAAAGTACTCAACTTTCGGAGTTATCAGATTTGATTGAGGATAGGACTTAAGGCTGAAAGTTGAGTACATTACCTACAAGCTATGAAGAAATTCCATATCTTTGGTTTGGGTATTTTTTGTTCCGATTACCAGGATTTCTATTTTATTTTTCTCATTTGTTGTAAAGTATAGACGGCCATTATATGCGAACAATACTTCAAAACAAGCGGTTTTATGCTTTTTGCCGGAAAACACCTTTCTTTTTACTGTGACAAGATCTGGATTTCGATCTAACAGGAGGATACATTCTTCTGCCTTTATCTGCTGATCACCGTTTAAATTTATAAATCCTGAAATCGCCCTTCTATTCATTTCAATATCCTTGTAAAGCACGGCAAAGCGTTTAACAATAAAATCAAACTCGTTTCTTTTGTTTTTAGAACTTTTCCTTCTTTCATATTTTCTGATTTTTGACTTGAGTTGATTGATTTCTTCATCATTCTCATGTTTTAACTCAATAAATGAATTAAGTTGAGCTTCAAGGGAAACGATTTCATTAAACATCTCTTCTTCATTTATTTTTAATTTCTTTTTGTCATTTTGGTACCTGGCGTTTAAAAATTTGATATTTTCAAACAAGTCCTGCCGTTCTTTCTTAAGGTTTTCCAAGAGCTTTTTATGAGCCTGCTCCTCTTTTTGCAAATCATCAATCAATGCTGTTTTTGCTTTGGTATCTCGGGTTGCCCTTGAACTGCCAATTTTATAAAAAATTAAAAGAATCAATATAGCACCACTGAAATATACAAATAAAATAAAATTATCCATATTGGAACCATCCCGTCTGTTTTAAGAGCAGAATATTACCGATTAAATGGGAAATATTTCATTTTGTTTCCAAATTATCTTAAGATCTATTATAGCGAAATTAAATTTTATCTTATACTCCATTAATTATCAAGATATTAAAAGATATACATTTGCGGATTCTCTGCTTTTTATTCCCTTGAAAAATAAGGGCAATTCGCCTATATTTACTTTTGAATTTTTATCATGTTAAAAAACGTGAATTTTTAACCCATATAAATTATTTGGAGGCCGTAATGAAAGCCAGTTTGAAATTCTTTTTTATACTTGTTATTTTTTTCTTTACTCTTGGCTGTCAATCTGAACAGGAAAAAAAAGAAGCCTTTTTTCACAGCGCAGACAAATACTATGCCCAAAAAGAATATAAAAAGGCTGAAATTGAACTTAAAAATGCCATCAAAATAGACCCCCAATATGTTCAAGCCAATTACCTTTTAGCTGAAACCATGGTAAAACTTGGAAATTTAAAAGGGGCCTTTGGGCAATATTCCAAAGTTGTTCAATTAGATCCGGACAACCATGATGCACAATTAAAACTGGCTGAATTCCTCTTCCTTGGCAAACAAATCGAACCTGCCATGGAAAAAATCGTAAAAATCCTTGAAAAAGACCCTCAAAACATAACAGCCCTGCATCTCAAAGCACAGATTTATTTAAAGGAAAAAAATTATGATGAAGCCGGTTTTGTTCATGAACAAATTTTAACCAGTGACGTTAATAACATTGGTGCCCTGCAGAATCTGGCCAGAATTAAAGAATTTGAAAACAAGTCTGATGAAGCAGAAAAACTTCTTTTAAGGGCCATTGGAATTGATGGACAAAATATAAATTTATATTCTGCCCTGGCCGGATTTTACATTAAACACAAGGCATTTCAAAAAGCAGAATTTCAACTTAAAGATGCTGTTGCAAAAAATCCCGCAAATGAACAAGCACATATTCTTCTGGGTGGATACTATTTTAGTCAAACAAAATATGACCTGGCTGAAAAAGCATATCAGGACGCAATTAATACAGGAAATAATGCTGTAAAATCCCATATGGTCCTGGCAAATTTTTATGATCGTATTCAACAACCCGAAAAAGCTTTGGATTCCTATCAAAAAGCATCTGACATGGAACCTGAAAATTTATCCATCAAAAACACCATTGCAAGGTTTCATTTCAATCATAAGGATTTTGATAAAGCCCATACACTTGTCGATCAAATTCTTGCCAAAAGACCGGAATACGCTCAGTCCCAATTACTTAAAACTGAAATCCTGCTGTTAAATCAAAATTTTGATGATGTCCTGCCTTTGGTTGAATCCTTAGAAAAAAATGAACCAAAGTCATTTATGGTTCATTATTTAAAAGGACTGTATTATATCGGCAAAAATAAAATTGATCCGGCAAAAGCATCCATTATAAAATCCATTGAACTGAATCCAAAATTTTTAAAAGCCAGGCTTCTAATTTCAAACCTCTATCTGTCTGAAAAATCATATGCCCTGGCACAACAGCAGGCAACGGATGCCCTTGATCTTGATCCAGACAACTATAATGCCAGGATCATCAGGGCCAGTGCCTTAATAGGACAAAATAAACCCGGGGAAGCAAAAGAAGATCTTTTAAAACTTATGGAACTTTCTCCGGAAAATCCACTTGCTTACTATAGGATGGGGCTTTTACAGGGCTCCTTAAAAGAATATGATTCTGCCCTTGACTATTTTTCCAAATCCTATGAAAAAGACAATTCAAGATTGGACGCATTTTTACAGATCATCAACATCCATGTCCTGAAAAAAGAATTTAACAGCGCCCATGAACTCTGCACCAGACAATTAAATATTATTAAAGATAGCGATACTGCAAGAGCAGTTATTCATAATATCCAGGCACAGCTTTTTTCAGCACAGAAAAATCTTGAAAAAGCAAAACAATTTTTCACTAAAGCCATTGAGGCAGATCCGCAGCTTACAGAACCGTATAATGCGCTTGCAAAACTATATTTATCAAACAAAGAAAACGACAAAGCCCTTGAACAATATGAGTCACTTTTAAAAATCAATCCAGACAACCCCTTTGCCCACATGATGATTGGAACCATTTATGATAAAGAAAAACAATATGAAAAAGCTGCTGATCACTATGGCATGGCCCTGAAAATAAATCCTGATTATGCCCCGGCAGCAAACAATCTTGCATATTATCTGGCAGTTCATACACAAGATTTTGACAAGGCGCTTGAACTGGCCAGGAATGCCAAGGAAAAATTTCCAGAAGACCCTGCCATTGCTGATACCTTAGGTTTGGTATACTTTCATAAAGGCTTATATGAAAATGCTGAGACCGAATTTATAGATGCTTTGAAAAAACTAACTGATAATGCAGAAATTCATTTTCACCTTGGCCGGACCTATGCTAAAAAAGGGGAAAATCAGCTTGCTAAAAAATCTTTAAGACGCGCCCTGGAGCTTAGCAATGACTTTGAAGGGCATGAAGAAGCAAAGCAATTGATTAATGAACTGAATTAATATTATTTAAAACATGAAATTTCAAAATATAACCTATACTATTCCCTGGAATCTTTTTTTGATCACCCTGGGAAGTCTTATCGCCGGCATTGGCCTGAAAGCCATTGTGATTCCCAATGGGATGATTACGGGCGGGTTTTCCGGTGCCGGCATTCTGGTTTTTTATTATACCAAAATTTTTACACCAGGCATCTGGTATTTTATTTTAAATATCCCGGTCTTTATCTTTGGATGGATCTTTGTCAGCAGGCGCTTTTTATTATACAGCCTCTATGGCGCCATCGTCCTGACCCTTTCCATTGATTTGATCCGCTTTGAAATCCCGGTCAAGGATCTGATGCTGGCAGCCATGGCCGGGGGAGCCATCATTGGTGCCGGTGCCGGTATTGTCTTTCGTTCCCTGGGTTCTGCCGGTGGCAATGATATTATCGCAATCATTTTAAATCAGAAATTTGGAATCCGCATTGGCACATACAATTTTATTTTTAATTTTGTATTGTTTTTTTTCAGTTTTGGATTATTGGATACAGATTTGATTTTATATTCCATGGCCATGAGTTATATCTCCTCCCAGGTTATTGAATATTTTATAACGCTGTTTAACCAGAGAAAATTAATCTTTATCATCTCAAATAATCCCAGGCAGATCGCCGATGAAATAATGGACAAACTTAACAGGGGTGCGACTTTTTTAAAGGGAGAAGGAGCATACTCTGGCATGGAAAAAGATATCATCATGATGGTTGCCAATACCTTTCAGATCAAAAGGGTAGAGGAAATTGCATTTACCATTGACCCCGATGCCTTCTTAATTACGGAAAATACATTTAACGTACTTGGAAAAGGTTTTTCCAAAAGGAAAGTCTATTAACTCATGCCTGACCAAAACCTGAAAATTTAGTACCCTTTTTATTCATAGATAGTGTGCAGTTTCGGATCAAAGGCCTCTCTTATGCCTTCACCAATAAAGGTTACCGTCATAAGGGTTACGACAAGGGCGGCTACAACAGAAGCAACAATCCACCATGCCTCCATATTCTGCCAGCCCTGGGACAATAGTTCCCCCCAGGAAGGTGTCGGGGCTGGCAGTCCAAACCCTAAGTAATCAAGTGAGGTTAAAGCAACAATCCCCCCTGAAATGGCAAAGGGGGCATAGGTCACGATCACGGAAATGGTATTTGGGATAATGTGTTTAAAGATGATCCTTGCATGTGATGCGCCAAGAGTCCGCATTGCCAGTACATATTCTTTTTCCTTTTCCTTATAGGTCATGGTCCGCATAACCCAGGTAATGCCGATCCACCCGAAAAAAGCCATGATTAAAATTAATATTAAAAAATTAGGTATCACAATGGAGGCAATGATAATAATCACATATAAAAACGGGACATTGCTCCAGATTTCAATGATCCGCTGGAAAATTAAATCAAATTTCCCACCAAAATACCCCATGGAACAGCCTATGGTAATACCAATGGTATAATTCAGGAGCAAAAGAACAAAGGAAAAAATAATGGCTGTCCTAAAGCCATATACAAGACGAGCAAAAATATCCCTGCCCACATTGTCCGTACCTAAAAAATGATTTTCTTTAAAAGAAGGGGGAAACGGCGGATAAGAATTAAACTTTAAATCATTCTCATAAGGGTTGTAGGGCACAGGAGGCATGACAACAAAATTTGAAGTGTTTTCAAATTTTATTTTAAGGTCCCGATAATTGGTTTCATATTCATAGCCAAGCCCAAACACAGAGCCCGGGATCATTTGTCTATATGTTGGGAAATAAAGTTCGCCGTTATAATAGACCATTATAGCCCGGGAATTGATAAACACCTCGGCAAAAAATGACACAAAAATCATGATAAACAAAATAACAAACGACCAGAATCCCCTTTTTATGGATCGAAACCGCTTGATTTTTTTTAAGGTGGCAGGATTCATAAATATCATTTAAACCTCACCCTGGGGTCGACAAAGGCAACGCAAAGGTCTGACAAAATATTACCCACCATAAACAACAAAGAAGAAATAACAAGGATACCCATTACCACAGGGTAATCCCGGTCCAGGATGGATTCATATCCCAAAAGTCCCATGCCATTGATATTGAATACTTTTTCAATCAAAAAAGATCCCATTAAAATAATGGAAATATTATTTCCAAAACTGGTTGCTATGGGGATCAGGCTGTTTTGCATGGCATGATTCAGTACGGCTTTTTTAAAGGGAAGGCCTTTGGCAATGGCAGTCCTGACATAATCGGAAGACAGGTTATCCATCAGGGTATTTTTCATCAAAAGCGTCATCACTGTAAAAGAGCCTATGACATAGGAAAATAATGGCAAGATGGTATGCCAGGCAATGTCCCTGGCTTTTTCAAACAAGCTCATCTCTTCAAAAAATTCAGATACAAGACCTCCTAAAGGGAACACATCATAATTGGATGAAAACAATACAAGCATAAGTACCCCTGCCACCCATCCTGGAATGGCATACCCCATGAAAATAATAATGGAGGTGATATTATCAAACCCTGTTTTATGCCGGACAGCCTTTGCCAGGCCAAGGGGAATGCAGACCCCGTAAATCATGATCAGGCTCAGGATACCAAAATAAAGGGAGATGGGAATTCTCTCTTTTATCATATCCCAGACGGGATCATAATAGCGTGTGGATTTGCCAAGATCCCCTTGCAGCACTTTTGATAACCAGATAAAATAGCTGGTCAATACGGGTTTATCAAACCCGTAATATTCTTTTAATTTTTGAATTTGTTCTTCAGAAAGGGGTTGCCCGCCGCTGGGACCGGATGATGTGGATGATCCACCCTGCCCTGTCTGCATGGCCCTTGTCTCTGCAATAATTCTTTCAATGGGGCCACCGGGCACAAAACGAGTGATGGTAAAAACCATAATGGTGATACCGATGAATGTCGGTATCACCAGAAGCAATCGTCTTATGAAATATGCGGTCATGACATAATTTTAAAAACAGATTCAAGTGCCTGATCAAGATTTTCAGGCTTTGTACCACCGGCCTGGGCCATATCAGGGCGGCCACCACCACCACCACCCACTATTTTGGCAGCTGCTTTTACAATATCCCCTGCCTTAAATTTTTTTGTCAAATCATCCGTCACAATAGAAATCAATAAAGCTTTTCCATTGGATTGAGCGCCCAGAAGAATGACTCCAGAGCCTATTTTTGTCTTGAATTTATCAGCAAGATCTCTTAACTGGGAAGGGTTTTCAATCTCCACCCGCTTTGAAATCACTTTCACGCCATTTATTTCTCTTACAACATCATCAATATTTTCCACAGACTTTGATGCCATTTTTGCCTTTAAAGATTCAAGTTCTTTTTCAAGGTTTTTCTTATCCTTTAATAAGGCCTCAACCTTTGATACCACATCCTCTTTGGCCCCTCTTAACAGACCTGCAATTGATTCAATAAGGCTTTGTTCCCTGTGAATATAATCAAGCGCTATTTGACCCGTTGCTGCCTCAATTCTTCGGATGCCCGATGCAATCCCGCCTTCTGACAGGATTTTAAATAACCCGATATCACCTGATTTGTCTGTATGGGTTCCTCCGCAAAGCTCCTGAGAAAATGTCCCCTGGGATACAACCCTTACCACATCTCCGTATTTTTCTTCAAAAAGTGCTATGGCCCCGGCTTTTACCGCCTCATCAATATTCATCTCTTTTGTTTCAATTGGATGATTTTCACGAATCCTTAAATTGACCTGATTTTCTATGGCCTTAAGTTCCTCCCCGGAAATAAAAGAAAAATGGGTGAAATCAAATCTTAACCTTGTGTCTGTCACAAGAGAGCCTGATTGTTTTACATGATCTCCTAAAACATTTCTTAAAGCTGAATGCAGAATATGGGTGGCAGAATGGTTTAAGGCTGTGTTCTGCCTTTTTTCTGCATTCACCTTGAGTATAAATGAATCTCCTTTTTTTACCTTGCCTTTTTCAACCAGACCTTTATGGATAACAATTCCCGTGGGATCTTTTACCGTTTCCATAATGTTGATAACACAACTTTTATTTTCAAAAATCCCTGTATCCCCGGCCTGACCTCCGGATTCTGCATAAAATACAGTGGCAGCAGTAACGATTTCTATGGCATCACCTTTTTGGGCTGTTTCAATTTCTTTATCATCCCTGACAATGATGAGGACCTGGGATCTTGTTTCAATATTGTCATAGCCTTCAAAAATTGTTTTCACCCCTTTTGAGGTCAAGGTTTTATAGGCTTCGCCAACGCCTGTGAATTTTTTAGTAGACTTTGACCTTGCTTTTTGTTCTGCCATATTCCTTTCAAACCCTTCCAGGTCAAGATCAATTTCCATCTCTTTAACATGATCGATAATGATGTCCACGGGGAATCCAAAGGTATCATAGAGTTTAAAAATCACATCCCCGGGAATCATGGAACTCTTTTGTGACTTTATTTCATCAATGGTGACTTCTAAGAGTTTCATACCCGTACCCAGAGTTTCAAGGAACTTTTCCTCTTCATTTTTCACTACATTCAAAATAAATACAGAAGAGTCTTTAAGCTCGGGATAAGCTTCATCCATAATCGTAAAAACCGTCTGTACAGTCTCATGCAGGAAAGGTTTGACAAGCCCGATACTTCTTCCATACCGGATGGCCCGCCTCATGATGCGGCGAAGCACATACCCGCGACCTTCATTGGAAGGCATAACTCCATCACATATCAGAAAAGCCGTTGCCCTGGAATGATCAGCAATAACTTTCATTGCCACTTCAACCTGGTTTGATTCATGACGTTTTTTATTGGAAAGTTCACCAACTTTTTCCATAATCGGCACAAAAAGATCTGTGTCATAATTTGTAGGGACCCCCTGAAGAACGGAAATCACCCGTTCAAGTCCCAGGCCCGTATCTATACTTGGCTTTGGCAAAGGTGTCATATTGCCCTGCTCATCTTTTTCAAACTGCATGAAGACAAGGTTCCATAATTCCAGCCACCTGTCACAGTCACACCCGACTGCACAATCTTTTCTGTCGCAACCAAACTCTGGACCGCGATCAATATGAATTTCACTACAGGGTCCGCAGGGCCCTGTATCTCCCATGGCCCAGAAATTGTCTTCCTCTCCCAGCCTTACGATTTTTTCCTCTGGTACACCAACCTGATCCCGCCAGATATTATAGGCTTCATCATCTTCATGGAAAACAGATACCCAGAGTTTTTCCTTTTCAAACCCATAACCGTTTGTGAGAAGATCCCAGGCAAAATCAACGGCTTTTTCCTTGAAATAGTCACCAAAGGAAAAATTGCCCAGCATTTCAAAAAAAGTGTGATGCCTTGCAGTATAACCGACATTTTCAAGATCATTATGTTTTCCACCGGCCCTGACACATTTCTGTGCAGTTACGGCAGTTGAATAATCCCTTTTCTCATCTCCTGTGAACACACGTTTGAATTGCACCATGCCGGCATTTACAAACAAAAGGGTTGGATCATCCTGGGGTACAAGGGAAGAAGATCTTACCTGCTGGTGATTATGTTTTTTAAAATACTCCATAAAAATTTTTCTGGCTTGATTGCCTGTCATGTCACAACTCCTAATTCAATATACCACTATGCTTTGGCTTCTTTTTTTTTATCATTGCTGCCAGGCTTTGCAATCCCCAGCTTCTCTCGAACCTTAAGTTCAATTTTTTCAAATATGTCTGGGTTGTCAGTTAAAAAGATCTTTACATTCTCTCTACCCTGACCGATTCTTTCGCCTTCAAAAGAATACCAGGAACCGCTTTTGTCTACAATCTCAAGGTCAACACCCATGTCAAGCAGATCTCCTGTTCTTGAGATACCTTCACCATACATGAGATCAAACTCAATATCTTTGAATGGGGGTGCCAGTTTGTTTTTCACAACCTTTACCTTGGTCCGGTTACCAATGATTTCCTGCCCCTCTTTTATTGGAGCAGCCCTTCTGATTTCAAGACGCATGGAAGCATAAAATTTCAAGGCATTACCACCCGTGGTGGTTTCAGGATTCCCATAGACCACACCGATTTTCATCCTGATCTGGTTAATAAAAATAATGATGGTATTGGTTTTGCCGATGGTGCCGGCAAGCTTTCTTAAAGCCTGGGACATGAGTCGTGCCTGAAGTCCCATGTGGGAATCCCCCATGTCTCCTTCAATTTCAGCCCGGGGAACAAGGGCTGCCACAGAGTCCACAACCATGATATCAATGCCGCCGCTTCTGACCAGCATGTCTGCAATTTCCAGCGCCTGCTCCCCTGTATCGGGCTGGGACACTAAAAGTTCATCACAATCCACTCCAAGTCGTTTGGCATAGGCTACATCCAGGGCATGCTCTGCATCAATAAAGGCCGCGATCCCGCCATCCTTTTGCGCCTCGGCAACGGCATGAAGCGCCAGAGTTGTCTTTCCCGAAGATTCAGGACCATATATCTCAATCACCCTGCCCCTTGGATATCCGCCAACCCCCAGAGCCTTATCCAGTGCAAGGGAGCCTGATCGTATAACTGGAACAGCTTCAATTGCCCTGCCTCCCAGTTTCATGATAGAGCCTTTGCCAAATTGGCGTTCAATCTGGCTCATTGCTGTTTTTACAGCCTTATCCTTTTCCAAATTTTTATCCATCTCTTTTCTCCTAAAATATGCCTGATAAATATAGAATTCTTAAAACAGCTGCAGATAAAATACCTGCCATAATGTCATCCAGAACTACCCCGGCTCCTCCTGAAAAATTATTTTCAAAATATTTCACAGGCCCAGGTTTCACAATGTCAAAAAATCTGAATATAAAAAACCCGGCCACAATCGTATAGATATTAACAGGAACCCATGACATGGTTACAACATATCCAGCAATTTCATCTATAACAATACAGCCTGGATCTTTCTTTCCCAGGATCTTTTCAGCCTGGTCTGAAAAATAAATAGCCACAAGGATTAAGCCTGTAATATAAATCCCTGTAAAAGATGCTGGAATGATTAAAAAAACAAGTACAAAAGGAATTGCTGCGACAGTTCCAAAGGTACCTGGTGCAAAAGGTATTTTACCTGAATAGCATCCCGTGGCTATAAATATTATAAATTTCTGATTTAAAGTCATTTTGAAGTTTTATATTCTGCATCAGTCCCTGTCAAGAGGATTGGGTCAAGTGAGTTTGTATCAGATAAAATCTGGGTGTAAACATCTTTTAATGGAATCCTTTTTTCCTTGGCCACTTTTTTTGCAATATCATATTCTGGAACAAATCGGATACTATTGTCAGGATTAGTGATTTTTTTTACCTGTATTTTTCCATATAAAGTTTCAACAAAGGCTTTTTCCCTTAAAAGAAAAGATCGCTCGCATTCATAATGCCTCACGCCAATGGATGTGGTCTGGGCAAGTATAATTTGAACAATATTATCCAGATCCTGTTTTTGACATATCACCTCAAGCTGAACCCCGGGCCTGTTTTTTTTCATTTGAACCGGAATATAACAGACATCAAGTGCCTTGTTTTCAAACAGGGTTTCCATTAAAAATCCCAGAACCTCAGGGGTTGTGTCATCCACGTTTGTTTTGACAACATGAATGGCTTCTTTGTGAATACCTGTTTCATTTTTCTTTTCATGGACCAATGGTTCTCCCAGAATAATGCGAAGCAGATTGGGAAGACCTGACCCCGTTTCCCTTTTCCCTGAACCATAACCGACTTGTTTTATGATCATTTCCGGCATGTGTCCGAAAGATGAGGCAAGGGTAGCAATAATGGCAGCCCCAGTCGGGGTAACAATCTCGGTTGTTGCATCAGATGATCTAACAGGAACATCTTTCAAAATGGCCATGGTTGCCGGAACGGGAACGGGTATCTGTCCATGAGCACAGGTCACAATGCCAGACCCTATAGGAATAGACGATGCATATACTTTTTTAATGCCAAGATATTCCACACAGAGAAAAGAGCCGATAATATCAACAATGGAGTCTATGCCACCGATTTCATGAAAATGAATCGTTTCAATATCTTTACCATGAATATGGGACTCGGCCAGGGCAATTTTCTGGAAAGCTGAAAGGCTGTTATTTTTCACTTTTTCAGGCAGAGAACTGTTCGTAATCAATGCCTTTATTTCACTATAATTCCGTGATGCCCTGCTCTCATCAATGACCTCTACAAAAAGGTCTGTGGCTTTTAAATGGTGCTTGTAAACAACACGTGTCTTTAATTGAAAGCCGTTTAAAACATGGCCTAATTTTTCTTTTAACCAGTCAAGTGGTACACCAAGATCAATAAGGGCGCCAAGGATCATATCCCCGCTGATACCGGAAAACATATCAACATAGGCAATCATCCTTAAATTTCTCCTGCGGCATGAACCTTTAAAATCTCAAGTACCAACCTTGCTGCAGCCTCCATATCCTTGATGTCAACAGATTCATTTAAGGTGTGAACATCGGTCATGCCCGTTCCAAGAACCCCTGCCACAATGCCTTTGCCAAAAAAGACATTGGCATCTGCGCCACCGCCAGTGGTCTTGCTTTCCAAAGTGATACCCAGATTTTTAGCCGCTTTCCTGGCAAGTTTAATGGCCATGTGATCTTCTAAAATATTTGTCGGGGTAAAGTCATTTTCAACAATGGCCTCTATCCTGGGAAGGTCTGAACCATTATTGAATTTTTTTGCAGCAGTGTAAAATGCAGATACAATATTATCTGTAACTGCTTTTAATTTTTCAATATCATGGCTTCTGGCTTCCCCGTGGATTTCAACAAAATCAGGGATAATATTGGTGGCCACTCCGCCTTTAATGGTGCCAAGATTACAGGTGGTCTCTTCATCAATCCGGCCTAATTTAAGCCCTGAAATGGCTTTAGATGCAACTAAAATAGCACTGATTCCTTTTTCAGGTTCTGCGCCTGAATGCGCGGCTTTTCCAAAAATCTTTATGGTGATCTTGTTTGCACCGGGAGCTTTTGTGACA
>JACKQG010003702.1_pt1 | contig 18440 bp, 14 predicted proteins | sample 8237621 | NCBI WGS metagenome assembly JACKQG01 (sample SAMN15677084, study PRJNA649215) | marine metagenome | biome: marine; feature: Black Sea; material: saline water; isolation source: suspended particulate matter (SPM) from the Black Sea western gyre | collected 2013-06-09/2013-06-10 | depth... | reverse complement strand
AAACTATTTCTAGGATTGCACAACGATGATTCCCAAAGATATAATTGAGAATAGTACCTCCGTTGATAAATCTAGATTTATAATAGCATATCGTTTTACAAAATTAATAGGCCTACAGTCATGGTCTCATACTACGGCTCATCTACAAAAAGGACAATGCTATGAAACTTGAAACAGCCTCATTGTTGGAGTTTGGCCTCCAACCAACTCTAACAATTCTGGATCGCGGTTTTGCGGATTATTTTGTGCCAATTCAGATAACTTTCGAACATATTCTGGGGATGTTGCGTGTGGACAGTGTGGATGCGACGGCCAGCCGTGTGGTTCTCAAAGATGGTCAACCCGCGGGAGTTGCGCTGATTGCCCGAAGAGGGTGGAGCAGTCGCCTCGCGGGGATGGCAATCCTCCCCGAGGCGCGCGGGCAAGGGGTAGGACGCTGGCTCGTAGAGCAGATCATCGCCGATGCCAAAGCTCGCGGCGACCGTCGTCTGGAACTTGAAGTTATTGAAGAGAATACTCCAGCGATTCATCTCTACGAGCGGGCTGGCTTTCTAAAAGTTCGCAAATTGGTCAGTTATTCTCTGGAAAATCCTTCAGGCACAACGGTTGCCTTGAGTGAAATTGATATGCACACACTGGGCCGCCTGATTATTCTACATGGCTATCAGGATTTCCCCTGGCAAATTTCGGGGGAGAGTCTGCTGCAAATGGGCCTGCCCAACCGCGCTTTTCGTTATATGGATAGCGCCGTAGCCATTTCGTCACCTGCTGCTGAACAAATTTTTCTACGCGCACTGTTGTTGAATATTGAAAATAAAACGCAAATTCAGACCTTACTTCAGGGCTTATTTGCGCTTTTTCCTGACAAAACCTGGAAAGTGCCGGCTATTTTCCCCGAGGAATTTTCCAGCACCTTCGAAAAATCTGGTTTTAAGCGCGAGATGCTGGCTCAATTCCAAATGGCGCTGCGTTTATCCGCCCAACCTTGACAGAACCTCCGCCTCTGGTAAACTAGCTCCCGTTATGCAGTTCTCAGCTATCCCATTCGCTCCCGTCCCTAGCAACCGCAAGCCGCGATAGGCTTTTGGTCTTTTGGGATGGTGGGCAATCATATACCCACAGTAAACGATCACCCTCTGGACTGAAAAGCCGGAGGGTGTTTTTGTTTCAAGCTAAACACTTGAAGCATATTACCCCGGAGGTAGTCTATGAAAATGTCAGTGCTTTTTAGCCAAACCCTGCGCGAAGCCCCCACCGATGCTGAAATGCCCAGTCATAAACTGCTGGTGCGAGCGGGCTTCATCCGCCAACTTGCCGCCGGTATCTACACGGCTATGCCGTTAGCTAAACGCTCGCTCACCAAGATCGAAGATATTATGCGCGCGGAGATCAACGCCATCGGCGGACAAGAGATGAGCATGCCGGTAGTGCATCCTGCCGAAGTCTGGCAAGAGACCGAGCGCTGGTATCAGATTGGCTCGGAAATGGGCCGTTTCAAAGATAAAAATCAGCGCGATATGGTGCTGGCGATGACGCATGAAGAAGTCGTTGCCGATCTAACGCGCAAAGAGATTCATTCGTATCGTCAACTCCCCGTTCTGATTTACCATATCCAAACTAAATGGCGCGATGACCCCCGTCCGCGCGCGGGCCTGATCCGCGTGCGCGAATTCACGATGAAAGACAGCTACTCGCTTGATGCCGATTGGGAAGGCCTCGACAAACAGTACCGCGCACATTATCAGGCCTATTTCGATATCTTCCACCGCTGTGGGATTTCGGCGATTGCGGTTAAATCGGATGTGGGCATGATGGGCGGCAAGCTGGCACATGAATATATGTATCTAACCCCTTATGGGGAAGATACGCTGATGCTCTGTGACGCGTGCGGATATTCTGCCAATCGGCAGGTGGCTACCTTCAAAAAGGCTGCCCTCCCCGAGGAAGAACCGCTTCCCACCGAGAAAGTCCTCACACCCGATTGCAAGACCATCGCCGAGTTGGCCGCGTTCCTGAATATTCCTGCCGCCAAGACTGCCAAGGCGGTCTTTATGATCGCCGACATCCCCGAAGGCGAATCCAGTGTGCAAAAGTTTGTCTTTGCTATCGTGCGCGGCGATATGGACTTGAACGAAACCAAACTAGTCAACGCACTCAAGGCCAGCGAACTGCGACCGGCCACCGAAGAAGAGATTGTGGCGATCGGCGCGGTGCCGGGTTACGCTTCGCCAATTGGCTTGCCGGAAAAAAATACTTATTTGCCCGTCATCACGATTGTAGATGAGTTGATTGCGCAGTCGCAAAACCTGGTGGCCGGAGCCAACGATGCTGGATACCATATGCTCAATACGAATTTGGAACGCGATTATCGGGCCGATCTTGTGACGGATCTAACCTCTGCCCGTGAGGGGGACGGTTGTCCCGAATGTGGCGCGCCTTTCCGGGAGGTGCGCGGTGTGGAAGTGGGCAATATCTTCAAACTTGGTACGCGCTACTCCGATTCGTTGGGCTGCACCTTCCAGAATAAAGATGGCAAGGAAAAGCCCGTCATTATGGGTTCCTATGGCATTGGCAGTGGGCGTTTACTGGCCTCAGTTGCCGAAGAGCACAACGACGAATATGGGCTAATCTGGCCGATTACGGTAGCCCCGTATCAGGTGCATCTGGTAATGCTGCCCAGCAAGAAAGACGATTTGGCGATGGAAGCCGCCGCACAATTGTATGAGGATTTATTAGCCGCCGGTGTGGAAGTTCTCTTTGACGACCGGGACGACAGCCCTGGCGTGAAGTTTAACGACGCGGATCTGATTGGCATGCCAATCCGGATAACGGTGGGGGCACGCGGTCTAAAAGAGGGCATGGTCGAAATCAAACGCCGCAACGAGAAAGAAAAACGCATGATCCCCCTGGGAGATGCGTTGAAAACCGTTCAGGCCGAAATTGACGCGTTATTCGCCGAAATTCAAGCCACAATTGTGAAAGTACCCTACGAAGAATAGCATAGACTCTGGCATTCAACAAAAAAAGGCATCGAATTTGAAAATTCGATGCCTTTTTTTATTTTCCACCCTTGACTCTCCTCCTACCGGAGGGTCTATACTATACTTGTTGATGGCCTTCAACTCAAAAGGCAGGAAAAGTGATGATAAGAATTGGTGATTTCTCCAAACTGGCTTATATAACCGTGAAGACCCTGCATCACTATGGGGAGATCGGCTTGCTACGCCCGGCGCATATCGACCGCTATACGGGCTACCGATACTATGCTCTTGAGCAACTGCCGCGTCTGAATCGTATTCTGGCGCTCAAAGATCTAGGCTTCTCGCTGGAGCAAATTGCAAATCTGCTGGATGAGGAACTTTCGTTGGGGGAGATGCGCGGGATGTTGCGCATGAAACAGCTTGAACTGACTGAACGCGTAGACCTGGAGCAGATGCGCCTGGCCCAGGTAGAGTTGCGGCTTCGTCAGATCGAGCAGGAGGGGCAACTCCCCAAGCATGAAATTGCGCTCAAAGAGATCCCCCCGATGATGGTTCTTGCCGCTAAAACGATCGCAGCCAGTGCGGCAGCGTTGCCAGAAGCCTGGCGGAGTTTACAGATGTTGCTAACTCACAATCTGGAGCGTGCTCGCCTTAAAATGGTTGGCCCATGGTTTGCCCTGGTTGCCGATCTGCCGTATGCAGAAAACGATCAGGCAATAGAGTTGGCTATTCCAGTGCAAGTGCGCCGCGGCCTGCGTGCAGGTGATTGGGGCAATTCGCTGGTGAAACTGCGAGAACTGGATGCGGTTCCCAATATGGCGAGTTCGATCTATGAGGGCGAGCACGCCACGCTGAATCTGGCGTATACCGCGCTATACGCCTGGACGAAGGCCAATGCTTATCAGATTGTTGGCCCGTGTCGCGAAGTTTACTTGTCGGGGATGGGTATTGCCTTCAAGAAGCCGGACGAATCTTCGGGCTTTGTTGAGGTGCAGTGTCCGGTTGAACGGACGCGTGTCCCGATTTCAGTAATATCAACACAAACCTATGGAAAGGAACTTGTCATGCAACCCAAATTTGTCACCAAACCCGCAATGACCGTCGTTGGTTTATCTTACGTCGGCAAGAATGAAAATAATGAGATTCCTCAACTGTGGGGGCAGTGGAATATGCGCGCGGGCGAGATCAAAAACAGAACCGGTTTTTGTGCTTACGGCGCTTGTTTCGCTGCTGCCGAAAGCGCTGGTGAAGGCGAGTTTGAGTATGTAGCCTGTATCGAAGTCAGTGAGATCGCCGATATCCCCGATGGCATGCTTATGCGCCAAATTCCGGCGCATAAGTATGCTGTTTTCACCCATAAGGGGAAACTGCATACTTTGCCAGATACCTATAAGTATATTTATGAAACCTGGCTCCCCCAATCTGGCCTGGAATTACACGAAGACAAGTTTGATATGGAACTATACGATGAGCGTTTCGTTTTGGATTCGGACTCGTCCGAATTTGATATTCTAGTAGCGATCAAGGAATAAGTATCACAGGATTTAGGCCTTTCGTAGTAAAAGAAAGCCCGAAAATAGAGCTGTATGGGTGCGAAGTACCCCATACAGCTCTATTTTCGGATATTTTTCATCTAAGGCCTGACCGAGTCGAATATCTTCGAGCCAAGTGACTTCTGGTTTTCAATGTGAACAAAGCGCCCCTGTTTATGATCCTCAATTGCCTGGAGATAAACTGCTTCCAGGCGTTTGGCCTGATTGTTGATCTCAAAGTTTTGCGCTCGCTCAAAAGCCGCACTTTTAAAGCGCGCAGTCCTTTCGGGGTCTGCAAACATCTGCAGGATTGCGGCTGAAAGCGCTCCGCTATCATTTCGTGTAGTGAAGCCCTCGATGTTGTCTCGCACGATGTCAGATGTTCCGCTAGCGGCAACCGCTACCACCGGTAAACCCGCCGCAAGCGCCTCTAAGGTGACCAGCCCCTGCGTTTCAGAGGTGGATGCGAATACAAAGCAATCGGCTGCTTTGAGATAGCGCGGTATCTCGTTGAATGGTATTCTCCCCAAAAAATCCACACGCCTGGCAATCCCCAGCGATTGGGGCAACTTGCGGATCATATCGCCTTCGGGTCCAGCGCCAATAATTGCCAGCCGTAAATCTGGATTGTGCTGCATGGCATTGGCGCTGGCTTCAATCAGGGTGTGCCAGTTTTTCTCCGCTGCTAAACGCCCGACGGAAATCATCACTTTGTCATTCTGCCAGCCTAATTGTGCGCGCGTGGCCTGGCCATTGATTTCACGGAACGGAGTCAGGTCAATCCCGGTGGGGACAACCGTGTATCCGCCAGATAGCCCGTATTCTTCGACGAGGATTTTGCGCATACTCTCGGAAGGCAAAACAATATGATGGCACTTCTCAATGAATTCGCCCAACCAGATATGAATCATATCTTTGACGAAACCTTGCACGCTTTGCTGCGGCAATGGTATGTAATGACTGTACTCCTGATAGCGGGAGTGAAATGTAAACACCAGGGGTAAATCAAGTTTGTTGGCTTTATTGGCAGCCGTCAGGCCGAGCAAGGCTGGATGATGCGCGTGGATCAAATCCAGCTTGAGAGCGGGTAGCAGCCTGTCGACAAAAGGCGAAACGGGAATGACAGCTGGAATATCTACCGAGATGGGCAAATCCAGGCTGGGGTAGCGAAAAACAAAAGGCTCGTTGTCTTCATAGTCGTCATTATGTTGAGCGAATACAAAGACATTATGCCCCATTTTAGTGAACGCATCGCGATACGCGCTAACCGAGCGCACCACACCGTTAATTACCGGATGGTACATGTTGGTGAAGTGTGCAATATGCAATCTTTTCATATTTGTTTTGGAGTAAATACAATAAAAGCAAACAGGGCGTACCTCAGGACGTACACCCTGTTTGCCAATAGCTGGAATTTTGAACCACTAACCCATCTTGAAGAAGCTGGTCAATTTCATTGCTAAATTGAGATCCCCGGCGAGTTTAAGCTTGCCCTGCATGAAGCCTTTCATGCCGTCTTCTTTACCGAGCAACACATCGCCGAAATAGCGACCATCTGCGGTGAGTGTCATGGTAGCCTGATCGGTGGTGCCTTCTTCGACAGTACAGGCTCCATCTTTGATATCGATGACAAAATCGCCACCTTCGTCGCCAGTGAGGTGATACTGGATGATGGCTTCTACGCCTGTGGCCTTGTCGGCGCGGAAAGCTTTTTCGTGGTTGAAAATTAGTTCTTTTACAGTGAAATCTGACATTGTACAAACTCCTTTTTTAGAGCAGTTAGCTTGAAGCGGGAAGCGGTTAGCGCATTTTTACTGGCGCTCTCGGCTCCCCGCTTTCTGCTTTCCGCTAATTCATATTCTCAAATATACCCGCAGCGCCCATGCCGCCGCCGATGCACATGGTGACCATGCCAAATTCGGTCTCGCGACGTTCCATTTCGTAGAGCAGTTGGGTGGTTAGTTTCGCGCCGGTCGCGCCCAGGGGATGCCCCAGGGCAATTGCGCCACCGTTGACATTGGTAATTTCCGGATTCATACCTAATTCGCGCATTACCGCCAGACCCTGCGCGGCGAAGGCTTCATTCAGTTCGATCAGGCCAATGTCATTTAATGACATCCCGGCGAGTTTGAGCGCTTTTGGTACTGCGGCTATCGGGCCAATGCCCATGACTTCGGGAGGCACGCCACCCACGCCAAAAGAAATGAAGCGCGCGATGGGTTTAAGCCCCAGGGCTTCGGCTTTGGCGAGAGACATGATGACCACGCCTGCCGCGCCATCGGACATTTGCGAGGACGATCCGGCGGTAACGCTACCACCTTCTTTAAACACTGGACGCAGCTTCGCCAGAGCTTCAAGCGTTGTATCGGCTCGGGGACCTTCGTCGCGCGCAAATGTGAATTTCTGGATGTTGGGCTTGCCATTGCTCCCGGGGGTGGTGACTTCTACTTCCATGGGAACCAGCTCCGGGTCAAAACGTCCTGACATCACCGCTTCATTGGCCAGTTGGTGGCTGCGATACGAAAACGCATCCTGATCTTCACGGCTAACGCCATATTGATCGGCTACATTTTCAGCCGTAAGGCCCATATTGGTGAAAGCTTCGGGGTAATGAACCGCCAACTGTGGGGAAGGGGCGAACTTGAAGCCGGTCATTGGTACCATGCTCATCGATTCAACGCCGCCGGCGATGGCGACTTCGATTTGACCAGCCATGATAGCGAAAGCCGCGTGGGCTATGCTCTGCACACCCGAGGAGCAGAAGCGGTTGATGGTTTCTGCCGGAACAGATACAGGCAACCCGGCCTGAAAGCCGATCAGACGGGCCATATTCATGCCCTGATAGCCTTCGGGGAACGCGCAGCCAATCACCAGATCGTCAATTTCTTCGGGCTTGAGGGGTTCAGCCCGTTTAAGCAATTCTTTTATCACCGCCGCGGCCATTTCTTCGGGACGGACAGTCGCCAGACTGCCTTTTTTCGCCCTGCCGACAGGTGTGCGCGCCGCTGCAACGATGACGGGATCATTTGAAGGGGGGAGTTTATTTGTCATAATTTTGTCTCCTGTAACAAGTTAAGAGCTAGGAGTTAGGATCGTAAATTGCGTTTGTGTTGAGCTATAGTACTGGTTAGCATGGCGAAACTCGGTCAACAACATTTAGCCTTTTTTCGATGGTATCCATGGGTCTCTTTGGAGTGAATCTGGTGTTGATTTGGCCCATTCAGAAAAACTAACTTCGCTTTTCACAAAAACTCTTAACTCCTAACTCCTAGTTTCTCAAAACTTTACCTGTTTGCAGTAAATTCCACATGCGCGCCTGGGTCTTTTCCTCGCCACATAGCGAGAGGAAAGCCTCGCGCTCCAGATCGAGGATATATTGCTCATCGACCCAGGCCGCGGCGCTGAGTTCACCGCCGGTCATGGCAAAGATCATCTTCTCGCCGATGACGGCCTCATATTCGGTGATGAAACCACCCTGCGCAAACATATGGACTCCGGCTCGCAATGCGGCCAATAAATCGCGTCCGGCGGCGTAGATTTTCTCGCGCGCCGGTGCATGGTAGCCAATATCGACCATGTGCAGCGCTTCCTTCTTGGCTTCGGTCAGCAAATGCTCGCGGTTCAGCACAATGCGATCTGTATCGGTCAGGAAACCGTATTGACGCGCTTCTACAGCGCTGGTGGCAACCGTTGCCATACCGATGAGTTCAAAGACTTTTTGCATAAACGGTAGCACTTCAACATCTTTGACGCGCATGGCCGGGTTGACAATGCGGCGCAGCAATTCTTTTGTGCCACCACCCGCGGGGATCACGCCCGCGCCCAATTCCACCTGGCCGATATACAATTCGGCTGCGGCGACAACGCGGTTGCCGTGCATCGTAATCTCGCCGCCGCCGCCCAGGGTCAGCCCAAAGGGGGCTACCACAACCGGCTTGGGGAAATAGCGCATACGCATATTGGTGTCTTGCAAGTACTTTACCATCGCTTCCAACTGATCCCACATGCCATTTTGCGCTGCCATCACCACGCCAAAGAGATTCGCTCCGGCGCTGAAGGCGCTTTCATTGTCGTTGCTGATAACGATGCCATCAAACTCGCCTGCTTCGGCGCGGTCCATGGCTTCGTTCATCATATTCATAATGTCATCGTCGATGGCGTTCATTTTGGTCTGAAATTCCAGGCAGGCCACACCGTCGCCGATGTCTACTAGAGTCGCTCCGGGGTTTTGGGCTATCACTTTTCCGGCGTCTTTTTGTTCGTTGAGCAGAATCAGGCCTGGAGTGCGTTCAATCTTCTCATAGGCAGCCAACGCCGGGTTGTACGCGCCGACTTTCTGATCTCCCTCGTACTGGTAGAACGTCTCAAAGCCTTTTGCCAGCATCTCGGCCACCCAGGGCGCGGGGGCAAATCCGGCAGCTTTCATGGCTGCACTGGCCTTGGCAACGCCGATCATATCCCAGGTTTCAAAGGGTCCAGCCTGATGTCCAAAGCCCCAGCGCATAGCATCGTCGATGGGTTTGGGGGTATCGGCCACTTCAGGGATGCGCTCGGAGGCATAGGCCAGACCCTGATAGGTCATGGCTTGCACAAGTTTCCCGGCGCGATCATCCGCGTCCAACAGCACTTCGAGCTTTTCGGACAGGGATTCTTTGCCTTTGGCTGCGCCAATCGAATCAAAGCGTGGTTTGCCTTCGGGGAGTTCGTATTCCAGTGTTTCAAGATTGAGCGACCAGAATTCTTTGCCGCCATCTTTCTTGACAACCTTGAAAAAACCTTGTCTGGTTTTATTCCCAAGACGGCCTTTTTCGACCATATTGTGAATGAGATGATTGGCCTTTTCAGAGTTGAGATATTTCAGGGCATGTTTGTCGTGGGGGATAGCTGCCGCCAAATTTGTGCCGACATGCTCCCAAACATCCACGCCTACCAAGTCGATCAGGCGGAAGGTAGCGGTTTTAGGGCGGCCCATCGGCGGGCCGGTGATGGCATCCACTTCGGGGATGGTATAGCCATGTTCAAGGACGTAATCGAGCGTAAAGGCGCCGCTGCCAAAGCCAAGACGATTGGCGATGAAGTTGGGGGTGTCTTTACAGGGGACGATGCCCTTGCCAAGGCGATACTCGCCGAAATGGCTGATGAAGCGCACGACCTCGGGGCTGGTATCCGCGGTGGGGATGATCTCCAGCAATTTGAGATAGCGCGGCGGATTGAAGAAGTGCGTGCCGAGGAAGTGCTGCCGGAATCCCTCGGAGCGGCCTGCAGCAATATCGGCGACGGGGATACCCGAGGTGTTCGTGCTGATAATGCAATGCTCGGAGCGAATGGCGTCGATACGCGCCATCAAATCTTGTTTGATTTTCAAATTCTCGATAATCGCCTCAATCACCCAATCGGCTTCAGCGATAACATCGAAATCGTCTTCCAGGTTGCCAGTGGCAACCATTTCGACGATGTCTTTAGCGAAAAAGCTGGCTGGACGTGATTTGACCGCGGCTTGCAATCCGGCGTTGACAATGCGGTTGCGCACGGCGGGGCTTTCCAGGGACAGACCTTTGGCTTTTTCTGCCTCGGTCAATTCCCGGGGGACAATGTCTAGCAGGGTCACAGGAACGCCAGCATTTGCCAGGTGAGCAGCTAAAGCCGCCCCCATGGTGCCGGAGCCGATGACCACTGCGCGATTGACTTTATAAGTCATATACGTGGCCTCCTTGATCTAAAACGCTCTATTTGCTTAGTCCGCCACCTCAGGGGGTGGGGGTTGCAGAAGTAGTAATTGGTCCCCAAACCTGTAGGTTGTCGAAGTGAGCGACAACATTATCGTCATCCCAACGTGTGCCTGTCATCATGCCCGTGTAGCCAGCCGCAAGCGACTCGATTTCTTTTTGCACAAGAAGAACGCCATTTGCCCAAAGTGTGAGTGTATTCCCGCGGCATTCCGCCCGGACGTGATTATACACGCCAGGGGTCGGATCTATAGCCGGAGAAGCCGCATAATAGATGAATTCAACTTTCCCGTTGAGTGTTTGCCCTAACCCGTAATGCCCGTCGGTGGTAATGAACAATGTGTAGTAATTGCTCTCCGATTCGCGACAATTAAAGCCATAGTACCCGCTGCCTCTGTTAGTTGAAATGTCGGCCTCGATACGCACTTCGTTCAAGATCAAGATCGAGTGCGAAACAGTGATCTCTACATTCGGTTCAATGACCTTCATCGCAAATACATCTTTGGTGGCATGGAAGTAAGTTCGCCAGTTTGAACCATACGCTTGATACCACATTGCATTGGGACTGGAGAATGTCTCGTTGATGAAGCGGACGACTTCGGGGGTGTTCGTCGGAGACGGTGTAATCGAAGGCGTGATTGTGTATGTCGTTGTCCGGGTGGGGCGTAAAGTCTCGGTTGGCTCAGGTGTCCATGAAGGGCGCAGCGTGTTGGTCGGGATAGGGGTCCAGGTAGAGCGATCGTCAATCGCTTCGGGTAGTACCGTAATATTCGATTCTGGCGTATTGGTCCAGCGGTTGAACGTCACCAGCGTGCGGGTAGACGTGGGCGTTAGTGATGCCGTTGGTGAGGACGTGATCGTCGGATTCAGCCAGGGAATCGCTTGCATCGCATCTGCCAGGCTGCACCCAGAGATGAGCGCAGCCAGCAGAATAACAGCAATGCCAATTCGATATTTCGGTGTCATCAAATTCATCCACAGACCTCTGATGTATTCAAGCCCTCGGAGGTCTAAATCTCTTAATACATGAACATGGGTTTTCCCAGCATGTCCTTGATTTTGGGTTTGTAATTCTTGGCGTCGTAGAGTGCGGTGACATCCACCGTCTTCTTGGCCGAAATGACCATCGGTAGCGGCACAGTGGTGTAGTTACCTTGCTGCAGCGCCACCATGCGGCCCGTATGTCCCAGCACGACCTGGTCGAATGCGAGATTGCCAAATGAAACGGCAACCATGCGATCGAGCGAATCGGGGGAACCGGAGCGCATAAGATAGGCCAATTGTTGATAGACTGTGTGCATACCCGCGCGATTCTTGATTTCCTCAGCAACCATCTGTCCAATGCCACCCAGTTTTTGATGCCCGTAGGCATCCGCTTCGCCGGATTGTACGATCTCACCGCCGATGGGAAAAGCCCCTTCGGAGATGGTCATGATGGCATAATGCGATGGGTTGCGTTTGCGGTCCGATTTGAGAAAATCAATCAGTACATCAAGGTCAAAAGGCACTTCGGAGATGACAGCGCGGTCTACATCGCCCAGATAAGCTGCAAAAAGGGATGTCTCGCCAGAGTTGCGGCCAAACAATTCCACCACGCCGACGCGTTCGTGTGAACCACAAACGGTACGCACGGCGGTGATATTCTCCACCGAGCGCGTTACAGCCGTGGAAAAGCCGATGCAGTAATCGGTGCCGAAAACGTCATTATCCATCGTCTTCGGGATGGCGACAACCTGAAAGCCTTCCTGGTGCATGCGGGCGGCGTAACTTAGGGTATCATCGCCGCCGATGGGGATGAGGGCATCCAGATTGAGAAAGTCGAGAACTTTGAGCACGTATCGGGTGATGTCAATGCGGCCATCATTTTTTTCTACACGGTCTTCTGCGGCCACGAAGTCGGGAATATCTTCCGGCTTCATGTTGGATGGGTTGGTGCGGGATGTGTGCAAGAATGTCCCACCGGTACGGTCTATGGTGCGCACACGCCTTTCATCGAGCGGTTCAGTGAGTTCAGCAATTGTTGCGGGGTCATCGGGGTTAATGTTAACCACAGAACCCCAGCCCCGCCGCAAACCGATAATTTCGACATCGTGCTCGTGTTCTTGGGCGCGTTTTACCACAGCCTTGATAGCGACATTCAGGCCAGGTACATCGCCTCCGCCTGTCAGAATTCCTACGCGGCGTTTCTCCGTCATGATATAAATCTCCTTCGCATAATGAAATTAGGATGAGAATTTAGTTGATTTTTAATCATGGCAAATTTTACCGCAATTACGCACTCTGGCAGGGAGGGATTTGGGGACCAGATTCTTTTATCTCAATTGACTGCCGCGATAGCCGAGCATATTACGCGCCACTACCAGACGATTGATCTGGCCGGTGCCTTCGTACAGGTCGGTGATCTTGGCATCACGGAACCACTTTTCAAGCAGCAGTTCACGGCTGTATCCCAGCGGGCCGAGAATTTCTACGGCTTTTTGGGTGATTTTTACAACGATATCGCCGGCATAAACTTTTGCCATGGAGGCTTCTTTAGGATTATGCAGTTTATTATCTGCCATCCACAATGCCTCCAACGTGAGCAGCCATGCCGAACGCAACATAACTTCCATTTCGATGACATCACGCTCGATGCTGGTTAATTTTTGTCGCGGCAGGCCGTAGCGAATCTCAACGCCATTTTCGGCGAGTATTTCTTTGAGCAGTTCCAGGGTGGCGCGCGCGATGCCCACGGCTTGCGCGGCGATAATCGGGCGGGTTGCATCAAAGGTTGCCATTGCGCCTTTAAAGCCTTTGGTTGTTTTCTCAACTGTAGGGCTACCCAGGATGTTCTCAAAGGGGATGCGGCAATCCTGAAACACAACCGAAACTGTATCGCTGGCACGGATTCCCAGTTTATGCTCTTGCTTGGTCACCTTGCAACCGGGAGTACCCGCTTCAACCACAAACGAGCGCATTCCGGCGCGCCCGGCTTCAGGGTCAATCGTGGCCCACACAACTACAAAGCCATCCGATTCAACCAGGGCTTTTTGCCCGGCAGTAACGAAGATTTTCTCGCCGTTGAGAATCCATTCGTTCGTATCGTTGTCGAGTACGGCAGTCGCCCGGATGGCAGATGTATCCGACCCGGCCTGAGGCTCGGTCATCGCCATGCCATCGAAAACGGGTTTGTCGCCCATGAAACGGCTCAGGAAGCGTTTCTTTTGCTCAGGGGTTCCAGCAGCCGCTACGGCTGCAGATCCGAGCATCCCACCGGGGATGCAGAGATACATCCCGGCGTCGCCCCAGGCCAGCATTTCGACCATATGTCCTAGCCGTTGGAATCCAATCGAAGGGCGTTTCTCTTTCTTGGCATCGTCCGGTTTGTCGGCATCTGGAGCCATTGATGTGCCGCCCATCGATTTCACCGCCGTATGCATAAAATTGATGAAATCCCAGGGAACGGTATGTTCGTTTTCATCCATCTCACGCGAAACCGTGCGCATCATATTTACGGCAACCGTTTCAACAACGGTATTCAATTGCACTATGGGTTTGGGGGTTTCAAAATCAATCATAATTCGTTTCCTCCTACACAATCGCTAAACCGTTGAAGGTTGCAAAACCACGCCCGCTGCGCATCCACATTTCAACCGGATGCTCACGGATATAACCGTGGCCGCCCAAAATTTGCACAGCCCGATCCGTAACCATCATAGCCGCATCCATCGCGCCCGAGAGCGCCAGATAGGCCTGCTTGCTGGCTTCGGGATTGCCGCCATCAATCATCCAGGCAGCTTCCCAAACCAGGAGGCGAATGGCCTCGATAGCGGTGCCCATTTCAGCGATCATGAAGGCAATCGCTTGCTTCTGCGCCACTTTCATACCAAAAACGTCGCGATCTTTGGCATATTCTACGGCATAGTCAAGGGCAGCATTCGAAACGCCAATTGCCATGGCGGCCAAAGCCACATTTGAAGCGGCCAAAATCGGCGCGAAATCGTGCCCGTCGGCCCCGCCCAGGCGATTTTCGAGCGGTACGCGCACATTCTCGAAACGCACGGTATAGAAAGGCAACGCGTTCAGGCCAAGTAATTTTTGGCGCTCGCCAACGACCACGCCTTCGGTGCCTGCGGGGACGATAAAGCCCTGCGTAGCCCCAGCCAGATTAGCATATATCAGCATCGCTTCAGCGCCGTCGGCGTAGGGTACATACGATTTTTCGCCATTGATCACTACACTATCGCCATCAATGGCAGCAGTGGTAGTCAGATCATTGGGGTCAAAATCGAATTTCTGTTCCATTAACGCCGCGGTGAAGGGTTTCCATTCCATTTCGATGACCGGTGGGATATAGGCCTTTTTCTGCGCTTCGCTGCCCACTAGCAAAATTGGCGTGGCAAACAGCCCTGGGGTCATAACCGCCAGCGCGCCAGCCAGATCGCCATAGGCCAGTTCTTCGGCGGCCAACACGCCCGTAACCGCCGAGCGTTCGCCAAAGCCATCGTAGTCTTCGGGGATAGAGGCTTGCAAATAGCCCAGCTCCCAGCCCTTCTCGACCAGCTCGATGGGCAATTGGCCTTCTTCTTCGGCGTCACGTGCCGCGGCGCGCAAATCGTCCATTGCATAGCGCTTGAGGGCATCGATCAGCATTTGTTGTTCTTCCGAAGGCTTGAAAGAATACATAGGTACCTCCTTGGGTAAGCCTAGTCCAATAATGTCTGATAGCGGATGGGTGTATGCCCGCCGCCATTCGTGAATTCGTTCAGGTTGGCGATTCGCAGCAAGCCGCGTTGGTGCAAATATTCCACGTGCGCGCCAGCCTCCTCCAGGGCTAATAGCACGTTATAGCCATGCACCTCGCCAAATAATTGGTGGGATATTTCTGCAATCGTGTGTGGCTCGTCGAGCAGCGCCAGAATTTCGTTGAGTCTATTTTGGTGGATTTGCTGGATTTCGACAATGCGCCCGGCTAAATCGTGGATGGGTTCGTTATGGCCGCCCAGCGTCAGGCGGATATTCGTTGCCCAGCCCAGTAGGGATTGCAGGGATTGAAGGTAGTGACTCAGCCCGGTGTTGAGCGTTAGCCCCTCGGGAGCCTGATGAGGGCTGATCTCGGAGAGAACGTGATCGCCGCAAAAGAGCACATCATCCAGGCGAATGACAACATGCCCGGCGCTATGCCCGGGGACATGCAGCATTTCGAAGGGGCCAAGTTTCATGCCGGCGGCTTCGTAAGTAAAATCAACCCGTCCGGGCTGATAATCGAGTTTGGTGAGTTTATAAATCTCAACCAGTTGCCCGGCCTCGTCTTCAGGTACTCCGGCATCGGCGAGAAAACACGCCATACGGCGGGCAACTTCGGCCAGACGCTCTTCGGTGTGCGTAAGATTATGTTGGTCGAGTTCATGAATGCCGATAGGGGCCGCGCTTTTTTCGCGCACAAAGCCCAGGCCGCCAAAGTGGTCGATATGGCCGTGCGTAATCAGAATATGCGTTAGTGAATCAAAGCTCAGGGGGCGCTGCCAGGCCTCGGCTGCGGCAGCCAACCCATCTTCCAGGTTTTGGTTGTTCTTCCCAAACCCGGAACCGCTATCGATCAAAACGCGCCATTCATCCACAAAAACCAGATAGGCATACACCCAAAAATCGGGGAAAGCCTCCAGTGGAATTTGTGCAATGCGCGCCCCGCGGCTGCTCTCGAAAAAGCGTACTTTCTGGTTTTGAGCGTGTTGGCGCACGGTTACATAGCGTGAATAGCTCATACCACGACCTCGCGCGTGAGCAAACCGTTGATGAGCATCCCGGCGTATTGGTCGGCGATTTCTTGTGGGGAGGAGGGGCCTTCAGGGCGATACCAGGTGATAGTCCAATTCATCATACCCAAGAGGGCGCGGGCTACCTGGGCGGGCGCATGGCACTGAAAAACACCTGCCTCGACGCCAGATTGAATTTGATCGCGCCACAAACGCTCAAAGCGGTCACGCCTGATGCTGTGCTGGCGAAACCCCTGGGATTCAAGTGAACGGTATTCGAAGAGCAGCACCGCGGAAAGTTCGCGATTAGCGGCCAGAGTTTCGAGATACGTGCGCATAGCGCGGCGCAATTTTTCGGGGTAGGGGGCGTCTATGCTCAGGGCTTCGTTAACTTGCGCGATGACAAGATCGAGCGCCTGGTCGAGCAGCGCCAACAGGATTTCTTGCTTGCTGGAGATATGATGATAGAGACTGGCTTTTTTGAGGTCAACCGAGTTGGCAATATCTTGCATCGAAGTAGCGTGGTAGCCCTTCTGACTGAAGATTTGCGCGGCAGCTTCGAGGATCTGTTGTCTGGACATTATATTTTGCCTACCGACCGGTCGGTAGGCAAAATATATCATAAAATCAATTGCGAGTCAATTCAGGGGGAAATCTAGGAAATCTTCAGAGAAAAGTGTGTCAAGCTCAAAAAAGGCGCTGACCACCTGAGGATCAAAATGTTGGCCGCCTTGTGAGAGGATATATGCTTTGGTTTTTTCGCGTGACCATGCCGCGCGGTAGGGGCGATCCGATGTCAATGCGTCCCATACATCGATTATGGCGAAGATACGCGCCGCCAGGGGAATCTCTTCGCCGCGCAACCCGCGGGGATAGCCTGAGCCATCCCATTTTTCATGGTGGCAATACGGAATATCCAGAGCGGGGTGCAGAAAGCGAATCGGGGAGAGCATTTCATGGGCCAACCCCGGATGCTGCCGCATGATCTTCCATTCTTCTTCGGTGAGCTTGCCGGGTTTATGCAATATGCGGTCGGGGATGCCCATCTTGCCAATATCATGCAGCAGCGCGCCGCGCCGTAGATGGGTTAGTTGCTGGGCAGGGAATCCCATTTTGCGGGCTAACTGTTCCGTAAGGATCGTAACTCGACGAGTGTGCCCAATCGTTTCCTGATCGCGCAATTCGAGCGCGCGCGCCCAGCCCTCGAGCGTGATGTCATACGCGTGGGCTAATTCAATATTTGAGCGTTCCAGGTTGACAAACAGGCTGGCATTGTTGATCGCGATTGCCGCTTGTGTTGCCATGGCGCGAAGCAGGTCAAGCCAATTCGCGTCCGCAGCGATTTGCTTGCGCGTAAATAATTCCAGAACACCCTGCATTTCTCCTTTGGCAATCAGCGGAATGCCATAATAACTGACAAATAGTTCCTGGCGCAATAAGTGGGGGAGCGCCTCATTTTCCGCGGCATCTGCCAATTTTGGGATAGAAATAATTCTGCGGTTTGCAATGATGTTCTTGGCAAAAGGGCTTTGGTTTGGGATATAGCGATTTGGATTTATGAATCCGGTATGGACACCTGTTTCAAGCCGAAGACTAAGCGGATTGAAAATGGATACCATGGCCGCATCTGCGTCCAGCTGACGAACAACTTGCTCAATTAGAATGTTGAGTGTGACATTAACATCCATGCTGCCAGAAATGGCTACATCAATTCTGTGGAGGGCTTCAAAATGCGCCGCGCGGCGGCGGATTTCATCTTCCGCCTTGATGCGTTCCGTAATGTCTTTTGCCGTTGAAACAAAATGCGTGATTTTTCCTTGCTCATCACAAATCGGATTGATGGTTTGATCTACATAGAATAATTCGCCATTTTTCTTTTGATTGATGATTGTGGCACGGAAAGCATCTCCCTTGAGAATTGTTGTCCACATCGTTTCAAAGAATGCATCACTCTGTTTGTCGGACTTAATAATTCGCGGTGTTTTGCCAATTGACTCCGCACTAGAATAACCGCTCATCAACTCGAAAGCAGGATTGACATATTGAATGATACTATCGCGGTCAGTGATCACGACAGCATCCGCGGTTTCTTCAACAACTTGCGATAACCTGATTATTTCGCTTTCGGCTTGTTTACGAGCGCGAATATCGCGGATAATTGCTGTAGCCAGTTGGCCTTCGGGGATGTCCAGCGCGCTCAGGCTGATTTCAACCGGGATGATCTCGCCATTTTTGTGGCGTGCGGTGAGTTCCATGCCAAGATCGTCTATTCTTTCGCTGGGGTTAATATGGAACTTTTCATGATGCGAATGATGCCGTTCACGCAAATTATCGGGAATAAGTATGTCAATATGCTTTTCAAGCAATTCATTCCGCGTGTAGCCAAATAACGCCTCAACTTGTTGATTAACCTGCTGAATAATTCCGGCTCGGTCTGCAACTACGATAGCATTCGGGGCGTTGTCA
>JACKQG010003701.1_pt1 | contig 18447 bp, 13 predicted proteins | sample 8237621 | NCBI WGS metagenome assembly JACKQG01 (sample SAMN15677084, study PRJNA649215) | marine metagenome | biome: marine; feature: Black Sea; material: saline water; isolation source: suspended particulate matter (SPM) from the Black Sea western gyre | collected 2013-06-09/2013-06-10 | depth... | reverse complement strand
GACGGAGAAAGCCTGCGTAAGATGATCGACAACTGCGCCGCCGCCGGTGCCTGGTCGGTCTTGCTGGCACACATGGGCAACGAAGAGACTCACGACGCCTGCTGCAAGACGGTCGCCGAGTGCTGCGATTACGCCGCGGAGAAGCGTGTGGTTATCGTGCTCAAACCCCACGGCGGCACGACAGGCACCGGACCGCAACTGAGCAAGGCCGCCGAACAGGTTGACCACGAGAACTTCACCGTGATGTACGACCCCGGAAACATCTATTACTACTCCAACGGCGAAGTGGATCCAGTCCAGGACGCCGCTACAGTCGACGGCGTGATCACCGGTATGTCCGTCAAGGACTACAAACACCCGAAGAACGTGGCGCTCACACCCGGCACGGGTCAGGTGGACTTCCCGGCGCTCATGGCACGACTTGGGAAGGGCGGCTTCACGCACGGCCCGCTGATCATCGAGACCCTCGCCCCCGGTGACGCGACCCAGACGCTCGAAGAAGCCAAGAAAGCACGCAAGTTCGTCGAGGAACTGGTGGGCGGTAGTCGGTAATAGGCGTAGGGCGGCGGCAAGGTTGTGGGCGGGTCGCAAGTTGTGGTCCGGTCTCCCGACCGGACCACGTGCCCGACCGCAGGTCTCCCCGGCCTCTTGGAGACCTTACGGTCGCACGGGTGTCGCGGTCATGAGACCGCGCCACAACACAGAGCCTGCGGCCGCATCGTTTAACCGCAAGCCGGAGGCGTGCGCGTTCCGGCCCACGCGCACGCCTCCGGCTTGCGGTTAAACGAGCCATCCGTTCATACCGAAGACGTCTCAACTATCCTGTTGGGCGTCATGCAAACGCTGGCGCGCGGCTTGGTACAGATGGGTCCGGCGTTGACGAAGCAACCGCTTGATGTCGTAATCGCACATTCCCAAATGTGTTCCGACCTGGCGTAACAGCTTGTATTCGTTCCGGTCGATCACGCCGTCACTCAGGCCGATATCGGCCATAGCGACCAGCCAACGGCGTGCCTGTTCGCGGTTGGCCGGTTCCGGGGCATCGAGTTGGCCTTGTGCGGCGGCTTCGATCAGCATTTCGAGTTGCTGTTGTGGGACATGCCGATGCCGGGCTACTTGTTCGAGCATCGCACGTTCGCGCGCGTCCAGTTGATTGTCAGCCATCGCCAATTTGACGGCCCAGACCAGCAATTCCGTGCCGTGCGGCGTTTGCTGGTCGTCAGCAAGAGCCATAGCCGCCGAGGTCGCGGATGCCTTGGTAGCCTTTGCCGGTTGCGATCGAGCTTGTCGCAGCAAGTCGAGAGCAGCCGTACTGGACATCGTCAATACGTCGACCAACACCCAGTCGTGCGAACCGTCGTTCAGCACTTCTCCGCAGAACTCGCAAGCATGCGAGGTGATGTCCGATTCCGGCGCCCCGCAGCCGGGGCAGTGCGACGAACAGACGCTGTGCCCCACGTCGGTCTTGACGCCGCTGTTGCGGGCAAACACGAACAAGCTCATCGCCGCCCTGCTCTGGTGAGATCGTTTGGGAGGGCCCTGCGGCTGGGCCGTGAACTGCGTGCCCGACCAACGGATCTCTACCAGCGCGGTGTCTCGCCCCTCCGCGCGGAACACGCCGCGCGCATCCACCGAACCGACCGCGCAATCGCCCATGTAACGGCGTTCGCCTTCAGTGGTGTTCAGCGTCGATTCGTACTGCTCGCAGAACTCGGGAGAAGCCATCTTCGCCAGTGGCGCGATCTGCCCCAAGCGATCGGCCATCACTTTGCGCCAAAAGACAACTGACGCTCGATCCTCCAAATGCTGAACGTTGAACCCGGGATCGGCCACGCTGCGATAATGAGCCGCACCGGGCACCTCTTCGGACGTGCCACCGAACCATTCGCACTCTTGAGTGATCTCGCACATGACCCAATCGTATTGGCCACTGCGGAGCAGACTGTCGCACGATTGGCACTTGGTGGATTGATTCAGTTGAATCTCGGTGCCGCAATTCGGACAATTGCCTTCGATCAGCCCTGGCCGGTCCTTGGTCTGGACGCCACGGCGGCGAAGGAACGTCCAGTACTCGACAAACGTCTCCGTCTTCCGGTTACCCGAAACATACTGGCCCGTGTCCAGCGACACCCGATACGCAATGCACGAAGCCTTGATGCGTATGGTAACCAAGTCGAAAAAGTCGTCGCGGTTGACCTGGGCCAACAGCATCTGGTGAATGACGACATTGGACACGCTTGGGCGATATCCGAAGTCGCGTTGCTCCATGAATTGCAGCGAGAAACGTTCGTGGATGCCATCCGAAATGAAGGCCCGCACGCTGGCCAGTTCCTGTTGGCTCCAGGCGTCCTGGATTTGAACGAAAGCCCGGTTCACGCGGTCGTAGAACTGCTGTTCGTCAAACGCCGGATCATCGCTGCGCAGATCGCCCACAGCCGACCGTCGCTGCAACTCGCCCATGGCCATGCTGCTGCGGCGGATGACGTTTCCGCGACGGCCGTCGTTGGTCTTTTTTCCACCGTAGACAGAGAACACAATGATGAGGACGACCACCGGTATACCGATGTACGGATGGCGCCAACACAACCAGATCAGAAACGCGATCAGGTCGCCGCCGCCCGATCCACCGCCTCCTCCGCCAGAGCCTCCACTTCCACCGCCGCCGCTATAGCCGCCCCCGCCCCCAGCCCTGGCGAAAACATCCAGCGGGAACAGGAACAAAACCGCGCAAACGAGCAACAGGACCAGCAGCCCAAACCAGATCGTTTCAAAGCGTCGGCTCATCACATCAACTCCCCACCGCTCCATAGCCTCGGCGGCTGCCACTACTCGCTACACAAGTCATCACGCAGCATAGGCCAGACTCTTTTGGATCGCAAGCATTCGCGGTACATGCTTACGCGGCCAAACCAACGCCGAATCGTGGAAGAAGATGGGAAGAACCTTGCCGCTGTAACCCTGCAGGGCTATATTGGCGTCCACGCGTGGGGATCGGAGTTCCCGTCAGTCAGTCTAACCTTTTCTAGCGAAAGTGCGTCCTATGTCTGATGATCCATTCTCTCCCTACCAATCACCTCTAACGCCTCAACAGCAACCGCAGCCACAGCCGACACCAACGCCGCCGGGGGCTCGGCCGACCTCGGTTACCGTCTTCGGGATTCTCAATCTCGTATTTGCCGGGCTGGGCTTGTGTGGCTTGGCTTGCGGTTTGATCCCGATTCTTGGGATGGATATGATACCGAACCAGCCGCCGAATCCGGTAGTTGAACTCCTGAAAGAGAATCAGGCCTACTACGTGTTCACGATGGTTTCGATGGCCCTCGGTTTCGTCGCCACCGTTGTTCTTGGCCTCGCAGGGTACGGATTATTGAAAATGCAGCCATGGGGGCGGCAACTGTCGATTGCTTACGGGCTTTACGCTATCGTTTCCGGTATCGTTGGCATGATTGCCAATTGGGTCTGGCTGATTGGGCCGCTGATGGAGCAGGCTGACATGGCTGGTGCCGGCCCGGAACGGGCAGGCGCGATGGGTGGCGCAATTGGCGGTGCGTTCGGAGGCTGTATCGGCTTGATCTATCCAATTATTCTGCTGATTTTCATGATGCGTTCGAACGTCGTGCAGGCGTTTCGCGATCAGGCCAAGTCTTCTGTGAGCTACCAATGAAAATGCAAAGTTGTCTACTCCACGGTGTTCTGGTCGTATTGACCGGTTTTGCCATCGCGGGCGCGGCGGAACCTGATGGGCCGATCGTGCCTCGCAAGGTGATCAAGCTGTTTAACGGGCGCGACCTGACCGGATGGACGACCTGGCTGGTCGACACCAAGCACGAGGATCCGCGCGACGTCTACTCGGTGCGTGACGGAACGCTCCGCATTTCCGGCGACGGGTTCGGGTACTTGAGCACCGATCGGGCGTACAAGGACTACCGACTGGTGGTGGAAGTGAAATGGGGGACGCAGAACTACCAAACGCGCAAGGGCATGGCTCGCGATTCGGGCATCTTTCTGCACACCGTGGGCCCCGAGGGGAACAGCTATGACCGCGGTTGGGGAGCAAACACGAGCAATACCGGCGGCGACATCAGCAGCGGCGCGTACAAAGCGGCCATCGAGTGCCAAGTGATGGAAGGCGGCTTCGGCGACCTTCTGCTGATCCACGGCCGGTATGCCGACGGCCGCCACATCCCGGTGCGCATCACCGTGCCCGCCACGAATCGCCGCGTCAAGCCCGATTATGCGAAGTACCAGTTCGATCCAACAGTCGACAAACAGACTCTCAGCGCCGGAGCGATCGCCTGGCTGAATAAGGACACCGCATGGCAGGATGTTCCGGGCTTTCGCGGAAAGAACGACATGGAAAGTCCATGCGGCGAATGGACGCGAATCGAATGTACTTGCGCCGGCGACCGCGTCACCGTCTTTGTCAACGGCAAGCGGGTGAACGAAGCAAATGACGTGTTTCCCGCCGCCGGCAAGATACTCCTGCAATGCGAAGGCTCGGAGGTCTTTTTCAGAAAGATCGAACTGCATCCGGTGGAAACGAACGTTACCGAAGATGTCCCGCGGTACACCATTCGTCGCGCAACATCACCGGTAACGATCGACGGGCGCATGGACGAACCGGCTTGGAAAACGGCTCGCAGCGTCGGCGACTTCGTATTCCCGTGGTGGGAAAAGGGAAAGAAGGAGCAGACCGTTGCCAAGATGTTGTGGGACGACCGGTACCTTTACGTCGTCTACCGTTGCGAAGACGCTCACATCTGGGCCGATCACACCGATCGCGATAGCTCCGTCTGGATGGACGATTGCGTTGAGGTGTTTACCGCACCCAATCCCGACGAACCGGACAACTACTTCAACATCGAAATGAACGTGCGAAGAGCCTTTTTGGACCAGCACCATCCCGACGGTCCGGGGAAGGAAGTCGCCGAGGAATGGAACTCGTCGGGAATCAAGATTGCGACGACCATCGACGGAACACTTAACGATGACAGCGACACGGATCGATTTTGGATTCTCGAGGCGGCAATTCCTTTCGCGAATTTCGCCAAAGTGGCCAAGCATACTCCACCGAAACCCGGAGACGTCTGGCATCTGAACCTAAACCGACTGGGCGGCAAAACGAATCCGCAGTTCAGTCAGTGGTCCGCGAGCAAGACCGAGGAGCCACAATTCCACGCCCCGCGAGATTTCGGTCGAGTTGTCTTTGCGGACTGAGGAACGGTGCCAGGATAGAATCCTCGTTTAACCGCAAGCCGGAGGCGTGCGCGAGAGGGGCGGACACACGAGAGACGCGCACGCCTCCGGCTTGCGGTTAAACGCGAATTGGTAGTGATCGCAAGTTTGGTGGTCTCGTCGGAGCCGTTCCTCGACGCAAGGGCACTCATCCCAACTGCCCGAGTTCGTAGGCGGCTTGGAACATCGCTTCTACGTTTTCGACCGGAACGTCCTGTTGGATGTTGTGGACCTGGGTGAATACAAAGCCGCCGGGACGGGAAGTGAAGACTTCGATGTTGTGCCGAACGTGTTCGCGGACTTCCTCGGGCGTACCCAGTGGAAGGACCTTCTGGGTATCGCATCCGCCTCCCCAGAAAACGATCTTTCCGCCAAACTCCCTCATCAATCGCTCGGGCTCCATGTTCGCGGCCGCAATCTGCACGGGGTTCAAGATGTCGATGCCGGCGTCGATCCAATCGGGAATGTAGCCGTAAATGGACCCACACGAGTGCAGGTACGTTTTCCAGTTCGTGTGGCTGTGCACCCAGTCGCACACTCGCTCGTAGTGCGGCTTGATCATCTCCCTGAAGAGATCCGGCGATAGAAGCTCGCTTCGCTGGGTTCCCGCGTCGTCCGATGCCACTCCCCAAGCGAAGCAGCGATCGCCGACGGCTTGATGGTACAGCTCCATGCGCTTGATCGTGGCGTCCACGAAACGTCCCATCATGTCATTGGCGGTGTCCTTCTCCGTCATCAACATGCACAGCCATTCATCCAGTGAGTCCTGCGTAATGTTGTCGGACAACAGCGCGCTGAGCCCCATCATGGAGATGCTTGCCCCCCAACCAAGCAACGCTTTGTCCGTATTCTCGTAAAGGAACCTGGCGTGTTCCGCAAACACATCCAGCTCTTCGTCCGATACCGTGTCGATCGGGCGAAAGGCGTCGGGATCGATGCGCGTACCCGCCATGGTTGGGCGGACGAAGTCGAAGTAGTACCCGTCCTTCGGCATTCGAGCAAACGCATTGCCGTCCGCGCCCACCAGCATCCAGCTTCCGTCCTCTTGCTCGTCGATGCCCGTACCGGGCGGAAAGTAGACATCCAGCCCACAGAAGAGTTTCTTGTGCACCCCGTCGAATGCATCCTGCCGCGCCCACTGTGCCGTCATCGGTTCCAATGGCAGAACATCCACATGGAGCCGCTCGACGACCTCCATCTCCAGTTCTGCCAGTATCTGCATGGTGTCATGGACTCGGGTAGGCGTCTCGATTCCCATACGCCGTTTCAGTTGGTCGTAGACAACAGAGTTTATGCCCGAAGCACGAATACTTCCCAAGTCGATGGGAACGCGGTCCGGAGTTTCAAAGTTCACGGCTTTTTGTATTCGTTCGCGTGAGTTCATGCTCGCCCCCCATCAACATTCTCGTGACGCCGCCCGTTCAGAAGCACCGCCGAAACAAAATCGTCGTTTAACCGCTGGGCCAACGGCCCGCGCGGACGCGCCCAGCCCGTTGGGCTTGGGGTTAAACGAAAAACGCCTCAGACCACAATTGCCGTTTCTATTCCGGCAGCAATCTTCAACGGCGTAGTCCGCTGAAAACGTCACCCGACATTGTAGCGTTTATCGGAGAACAAATCCGCACGGTGGCTTCTCGAATGCCAAAACTCGATTCCACGGATTCATGCCCTGCCACGCGCGCCAATCGCTTTTGACACTTGACGACCCACCGACTAGATTGATGAAAATACCGGTTTCTTGGGGCGTCCCGTTGCAGTCTCGTAGTGACCGTGAATGAAGAAAGGTGTCGATGAACCGTAAGATGTTATCCGTATTCGTCGGTGGGATTCTGTGCTCCGGCGCGCTGGCCGCGTTGTTGGTCGGCCTGACTCCGGCTGGCGAATCGAAATCGAAGCCCGCTGTCACCTTACCGAAACCTCCGGAACGGATCGCCGACGCGGCTAAGAAGTCAGAGACGTGCATCGAATGCCATGCAGAGATCGAAGAGGTGCTGGAGGGGGACAAGCACATTGCCGACGATTTCCATTGCGTAGTGTGCCATGGGGAATCCAAAGCGCATGTCGAAGCGGACGTCGAGGGCGCTCTGCCCGACCGGACATGGCGGCGGTGGGTCGAGGACGAGAACCGCTATGAATGGCGAATGAAACACGCCTCGCTGGAGATCGCCAAGTACTGTGCCTCGTGTCACGGCCGAAAACCGGCCAAAGGCCAAGAGATGAAAACGATCGACTGGAGGAACTACCTCGACACCGGACACGGCCACGGAGTCGCCAAGAACGATCGCGATGCGCCGACGTGCACCGACTGCCACTACGCCCACGGGGCCGGCTGCGAACCTTTGACGGACGAAACGGTTATCGAGAGATGCTCGTTGTGTCACGCCGATCGCGAGATGATGAAACGCGTGGGATTAGACTCCGATGTGATGGAGAAATTCAAGGCGAAGACGCACGGAGACATGGAGTCGGCGTCTGCCGAGAAGAACTCGTCGTGCATCAAGTGCCATTATCCACACTAACTCGATTCGTCGGTGGTGGGTGGCGTGTGTGTGCCACTGCTTTCGATTGGAATACGCTGTCCATTTGGCGGCGTCTACCACAATCGAAAGCAGTGCCCTCCCGCGTCAGTGCCCAGTTGAGATGGATACCGCATCGGCAGCACTGCTTTGAACTGTGGTACGTCCATGGGCTTGGACAGCCGAACCAGTTCAAAGCAGTGGCACACGTTGAGCAACGGGAAGCATGGAAAAAAAGGGCCCGGCGAAGCCGGGCTGAGTTCATCCGTCGACCGTCGCCGCCTCCGCTGCCTCAGACTTATCACTGGAACCATCGCCCTGCCGCTCTGATGCTTGAGGCTCGTCCGGTGTCTCGGGCTTCTCGCTCGAATCGTCGACTTTCGCCGGAGGTTCCTCAGGCTTGTCTGTGGAATCTTCCGGTTGCGGCGACCCGCGTCGTCCGCCTAAACGGCCTCGACCGCTTGGCGCGGAGCGTTTCGCGGGCGGCTTGGTCACGAGTTCGCCTTCCGTGATGCCCAGCAGTTTGCGTAACTCCAGTTCGCTTTCGTGCACATTGACGCCCCTCGGCCCTTTGACGCCCCGATACACAATCTTCCCCTCGGTATCCAGCAGATACACGCGGTTGGGAAAGGCGTTGTACGTATCGCCGATGGCGGGTTCCATTGTGTCGACCAGCGCGGGAATGGGCAACTCCCAGAACGTGCAAGCGGTTTCGGCCAACTTGTGCCGTTCCTCGTAGGTCTTAGGTTGGTGAAACACCGTGCCTTCGATAACCTTCCATCCAGCATCCTCGGCCGTCTGGTTGGAATTCGCAGGATGTGCTTCGCGGATGTACACGACAAGGATGACCGCCTTGTCTCGGTAGGCTTCATACAGAGCCTTCATAGAACCAACTTGGTTCTTAAATGGCGGTCACGTGTAGCTGCCGAACAGAAGCAAAACCGGCTGTTCGCCAACCAACTGGGAAAGCGTGACACGTTGCTCGATGCTCTGGTCGCCATTGCCACCGAGCCACTCCTGCAAGCACGGGTAAGGCTCGATCGGCTGGAGTTCGAAATCGGGTGCGTAGTAACCGAGTCCGATTCCGGCTTTCTGGCCCTCGACAACACTTGGGCCATCGACCTCGATGACTTCGCGCCTTGATGCCGAAGCGATCGCAACCTTCAGTTCATCTTCGCTGAGCTTGCCGTCCTCGTCCGAATCGTTTTTCCGGAAGAACTTTTCCAGCTCCTCTTTCGACACACTGCCGTCTTTGTTCGCGTCGAGTAACCGCAAGAGATTGGCCGCATCGAGCTTCTGCGATGCATCGGCCGGCGCGTCGCGTCCGCCAGGGCCACCGCGTCCCATACCAAAACCGCCACGAGCCTGCATTCTGGCCTGAAACTCCTCTTTGGTGACCACACCGTCGCTGTCCCGGTCCATTTGGCCAAAGATCTGCTCCGGTCCCTGCCATTCCTCCCGAGTGACCTTGCCGTCTCCGTCTTTGTCGCAGCGGTCTAGCAGCCGATCGAACGTGAATCCGCCGCGAAAACCTCCGGGACGCTTAGCTCCAGGCCCACCGCCCGGCGGCCCCGGCTTTCCTTTCGGCGGCTGACCCCAAGCCGCTGCCGACCATAGGACGGCTGCGATTGAAACGACCAGCCAAGGGACGCCAATACGTATTCGCATTGCTTCGAGTCTCCTGTAGATGAGTAGTAATCCGTAAATGAGAACGGAAATCCGCACGCCTCAGGGCGAACGAATATCGTACACGCGCGCATCATACCGTCCAAGTTCAACCCCACAGAACGCACTAGGTTTCGCCCATTTCTGCGGCGAGGAGGAGATCCGCCAAACGACAAAGCCTTTCTGTACCCGGCGACACCCGCAGAACGGTGGTAATGGCTCTCGACGCCGACCACCATCAGCCCCGCTGTACAATCGTGTTCAAGATACGTACCGTTTCGCGAGCACCTTTCGTCGGCAGAAGCGCCGTGGTGGCGACGCCGGAGACGACCTTCGTGATGTTGTGATCGACCTTGCCGCCCTCGCCCCACACCGAGCCGTCGGGCGCGGTGATGTAGATGGAGAATGTATGATGGCCCGTGCCGGGGCGTTCGCCGATCACGTGCAGGATCGCGCGGTTTCCGGCCAGGTGGGCATACAATGTCTCGCCGATCCGATAGCCAGCGCGCACTCGCCCCGAGGTTACCACGATGTGTTCGGGCGCCGGATGGTAGCCCTCGCGCACCAGTCCAGCACGCAATTCGTCGAGAAACGGTGCGAGGTGTCCCGGATCCATGATCGCCAAGGCGTTGAGCCCGTCCGAGACGACAATCTGAACGTCACACCGTCCGGCATGGTGCTGGCTCAGCGAACGAAGCGTCGCGACCGATCTGTCGGACAGTCGCTCGCCCGTCTCCGGGTGTAGGATGTAGTCGGTTCGGTCCTGCGACTGGGTCGACAGCTTGAGCACGTTCGGGATCTGGGCGACGAACGCTGGCTCCAACTCGGTCCAGATACTCTTCTTTGCGTCCGCGTAGATGCGACGGATGTCCTTTTCAAGCGCGGGCTCCAGCTCCCACGGCTTGGCCCCGTGCCCCTGGGCGATGAACACACCGCGGCCGCGCACTGCGTCGATTTGGTTTTGCCCTTCGTCGAGGATCTCGCTGTCGCCGCGCGTGTCGCCCTTCCTGCGGCGGTACTGCAGGAAGACCCACAGCGGGTCGCCGAAGTGGCTGGTCGGCTTGCCTTTCTCGTCGATGACCCCAACTTGCTGGAAGAACTGCCACAGTGGGTCGTTGACCTTGTAGCCGAACCGCTCGCGGATCCGCACGTGGTCCTGGAAGCCGGTGGTCAAATATCCGAGCATCGGGTCATTCTTGGTCGGCAAGGCCATCAGGTACGCTGGGTTGGCTGGCATCACTCGGTCGAGGCACCAGTCGAGGTCGTCCAGCGACACGTCCATGTGCAGCGTCGAGCAGACGTCCAGACCGATGGTCAGCCCGTGCAACTTGCCCATGACGATATCTTCGAGGCAGCAGCGCACGAGCTGCTCGCGCGTGCGAAACACCTCGGGGCCGATGAACCCGGCCACGTCGTTCAGGTGCACCCACGGCGCCGCCGTCTGCCCCGACTTCTCCTGCGCCTCGGCCACCTGCCGCGTGAGCACGCGGGCCAAGCCGTACTTGCGCGATTCGTGGATCACCATGTCGAAGCCGTGGCTGTGGCCGTTGGTGTAATCGGCGCCTTGACCTGTCTCGAAGTACAGCCCGAATCTGCCGGTGCGCATCGCGGCGTAGTCGAGCATCTTCTCGTTGCTGATGTCGAAGGTGCCGTTGGCACTGTCGCTGCCGGCGATGCTCTGGAACCACAACGCCGTGCTGCCCGGACGAGCCCGCTCGACCTCCGCCTGGACGTCGATATGGGCAAGCACACAATGCGGCAGAACGTCGTCGATCCCGAACGTGAGCAGCAGGTCCCGGAGCATCAGTTCGATCGCTTCGACCGACGCCGGATCGCTCGACACAGGATTGGTGCCCAGCACAACGTCGCCGACGGCGAACGACCAGCCATTGAAGACCTGCCAGCGAATGTCGTCCAAGTTGTCCGTGGGCGAGTTAGGCTGGATGCGTGCTCCGAGGTAACCCTTGGTCCCGATCCGGCTGCCTGGCAGCGGATTGAACACCTTGGCCCCCACGGAGACCAGTTCCCGGTTGCTCATCAATTTGACGATGCAACCGATTGTCTCGCTCGACAGGCCGGCGCAGATTGCCTTGATCGCATCCTCGCTCTCGGAAAGCAAGAACTGCTTCAACTGCCCCACGGTCAAGTTGGCTGTCTTCGCAGTGGCCGCCATATCGAGGCTCTGCGTGAGCAGGTCGTGAAGGTTGTCTTCGTGCAACGGGTGCGCATCGACGTCGCGGATGCGCGTGTTGGCGAGCAGCAAACGAGCGTTGTGGCGTGAGGCGTTGTCGGCCGCGGCAACGCCGACGATCTGGTCACCTTCCTTGAACGCGTTGGCGGCGCCAAGGATCCCTTTGTAAAGCGCGGAGTCGAACCGACCGTTCACGCGCCGAATGTAGGCGAAGATGCCTTCCCCCGGCTTGATATCCGAGATGGAAACTCCGGGAGGCGCAGACGCTTCGGTTGATTTGCCAGCCCGGCCCTCACGGTGCAAGGCCAACCCAGCCGCACCGCCCGCCAGCGTCCCGAGGAAGTACCGTCTACTGATCATCGAAGTCAGCTCCTTCGACACGGGCCGTCAACCGTGCCTGGTCGTGGCGATTCATGAATCGCACGGGTGCTGCACAAGGACACCTGACTATTTCCTGAAGCTACCACGACTCCCGTATTCCTGCAACACAAGTAGGTCCCGGCTGCCCGACCGGACCTCGAAACTCGCTGAGTTTTTCTTTTCCGAGATCTCGCCCGGTGTCGTTGTTTGGGCCGCGCCGGTGTATTAACATAGTCAAGCTGAAAGCGAGCGTGTCCACGGCATGCATAAGACTTTCGGTTCTTGTCCTGGGGCGTTTGTTCATATCCAAGATGTCATCGTTACGAACCGCCGGAGGAGCCTCGAACATGATTATCATTTCCCGCAAGAAGAACGAGAGTATTGTCATTGCGGACGACATCAAAGTCACCGTGGTCGACATTCTTGAAGACGCGGCACGACTGGGAATCGAAGCTCCGATGGAAGTGCCGATTCATCGGCGGGAAGTGTACGAGGCAATTCAACGATCGGCCCGCGCGACAGAGGACCTGAGCCAACGCTGAGGGTTGCCGCGGACTGTCAACGTGGGGCACGTTTCTGACGTGCCATGAAAACCGTCCGGCACGTTGGAAATGTGCCCCACGGATGGAGTTCGCACAGATGGTCCTGAAGATACAGACTACCTTTGTTATCGCGCTGTTGGCGCGTGCTGTCTTCACAGAAAGCCTGTTCGCACAACTCCCAACGGAACCCGTCGAAATCGGCTATGCGCCGCAGTTCCTGTTCGACAATCACATCGTCGAGAATCATTGGGCCATCAAGTACAAGCGGCAAGTCGTACAGCGGGTCTTCCATCCGCCGCAAAGACATCCGGAAAACCCGATTCTTCAAGGCGACCAACCGAGTCACCTGTGGGTCGTACGCGATCAAGAATCGGGGCTGTTCCGCATGTACTACCAAGCCAACTATCGTGTGAGGGACTCGCAGGCCGAGGTCGAGAACAAAGAGACGTTGCCCACGCCAAATACCAAGACGAAAGGACGGGCTTATGCGACCTACATTGCGTACGCCGAGTCCGCCGACGGCGTGAATTGGGACAAGCCAGATCTGAAGCTGTTTGCTTGGCACAAGGAGGAGCCGAACAACATTGTCATTGGCAGGCCACACAAGCCCGAGGTGGAAACCAGCGCCCCGTGTATCGTCGAAGTGCCCGAACAGGACAAGCGCGGTTACCGCTATCTGATGGTGTATCGCGCGAAAGGCAGGGGCGGGAGCGCGATCAACGGGATACGGCTGATCGGGTCGAATGACGGAATCCACTGGGATCCGGAAAGCGACACTCGCATCGCGCATCTTCATAGCGATTGCCACAACACGATCTCGTTCGATCCGAACCGCAGCGAGTATGTGATGTTCTGCCGAGCCAAACATATCTTCCGCGCGTGGGGCGACAACATGCTCGACACCGGTGCGTCGCGGCGCGTTGCGCGACTTGGCAACTCCGCGCTGTGGACCGATTGGCTGGCCGAGCGGAAGCCGCAGACGGTACTTGTGCCCGACGAGATCGACGCCGCCACGCATTTCAACTTCTTCTACGGCATGCCGACTCGCTATTGGGCCGGGATCTACTGGGGTTTTCTGCAGCCGTTTCGAATGAACGACTTCCTCCACTCTGAACTCGCGGTCAGCCGCGACGGCTTCCATTTCCAACGGTTTGCCGGTCGGCCGAAGCTGGTCGAGTACGGCGAGGATGGCGCGTGGGACGACGAAATGATCCTCGCCAGCCCCTCGTGGATCGAGGTGGGGGACGAGTGGTGGATCTACTACAACGGCTGGGACGGACCCCACGGCACACCAGATCGCACGGGAGCGATTGGACTGGCGAAGGTTCGAAAAGAAGGCTTCGTGTCGATGCGCGGCCCTCAAGCCGGAGGCGTAGTCTGTACTCGTACGATTCGATGGCCAGACGGCGAACTCGTTGTGAATGCCGATGCGAGCCAGGGCACGTTGCGCGTTCGCATCAGCGACGAGAATCGCAGACCGATCGAGGGTTTCGACTACGAAGACTGCGAGGATTTTGGGGACGACAGCGTCGCACACCAAGTAACTTGGAAGAACCGCTCGATGCAAGAACTCGCGGGCGGGACCGTTCGGCTAGAGTTCTTCCTTCAGGACGCCGACCTCTATACTTTCCGCGCTTCGCAAGACTGACGACATCGCGTTTGATTTGGCAACCCAGCGCAGCAAAAAAGCACGGAAGTTACAAAACGCAAGCGGTATTAGCCCTTGAGCACTTCCCGCGCGTTGACCTCGCTCACCTGGCCGTTCAGCGTCCAAAGATCAAAAAGGATGCCCAAGCCGAACAGGCCGCCGGTTAGCAGGTAGATGAGGCCGGTGATGACCTTCCCCAGGTAGAACCGGTGAATGCCGAACGCTCCCAGAAACGTGAGCAGCAGCCAGGCGACGTTGTAATCCAATCGCCCAGCTCGATACCGGAAGTCAGCTTGTCGGTCCATGCCGGGGATCAAGAACAGGTCGATCACCCAGCCGATAAGGAACAACCCGAACGTAAAGAACCAAATCGTTCCCGTAATCGGCTTCCCGTAGTAGAACCTGTGGGCCCCAGTGAAGCCAAAAATCCAGAGGACATAGCCGACGAGTTTCAGGTGTGTGTTGCTGGGCGAGTTCATGGCGTCACGATTCGATGATGTCAATTCACTAGCGTGCGCTGGGTAAGTCGTCCCATGACATGTTCCCTAAGAACGGTATTCGACAGCAGGCACGCCAATCTTGGCTGGCCAAATCGTGATTCTCAAAGGAAATCACGCCGAACGACGGCGTTAATGGACCCTAGGAGCAGACCCGATTCTTGCGTCAGTCTGCTCTCGTGTTCCGCAGGCCGGCGACTTTCAATACCCAGGCGTACTCGCACGGGAATTGGCCGGGCGTTAATTCGGGCATTTCGACGACGAGATCTTTGCCGTCTCGTTGACACGTCAAGGTGCCTTCCAGCCCTAACATCGAAACCGAGATATCGTCGGTGGTGGGGATGTCTTTGAGCCGCATTTGGCGGCCCGGCCAAATCGGCAGAATGGCGTACAGCACACCGGGCTTGGCGGTGAACAACGCCTGTTTGCGGGCTATGCCTTCGACCGGAGCCATCCCAAGCACCTTGAGCACGTCATAACCGCTCATATGCTGTTTGTAGTCGCCCTCGGGAACCGTGCCGTCGGACCACTGGCAAGTACGCACAAATGGACTCGTGGCGTAAATCGCTTCGCCGTTGACAGCGAGCCAGGCGCCGATCTGCCGGAGTCGTTCTTCCTGGATCGTGGGAATCCTACCGTCGCCGGTGGGCCCGACGTTCAGCAACAGATTGCCGCCCCGGCTAACCAGATCGGCCACCATCCAAACCAGTTCTTTGCCCGTACGGTATTCCGACAGGTCCTCGTTGCGGTTGTAGCCGTACGAGTGCCCCATGCCGCGATTCTCCTCCCAGGGATGATCCGCGTTCGGAAGTCCGGCTCCGTACTCGGTCGTAAAGTAACCGCCGTGGTGGTGCCGACAGCCCTTTCCCCAACGATCGTTCACGATCACGTCCTCTTTCGAGGCCGATTCGTTGTACAACCACGCCAGGATCTCTTCGCTGCGCCAGTCCTTGTCGGGCATATCCCATTCCCCATCGCTGAAAATCACGGACGGGCTGTAACGCGTGACCACATCCTTGAATTGGGGAATCATGTGTTCGTCCACAAATCGCTTGCGGTCGGCCAACCACAGCGGGTTGTACCATTCGTACAGCGAATAGTAGATGCCCATTTTCATGCCTTTGGCGCGAACCGCGTCGGTCAGTTCGCCGAGCAAATCGCGTTTCGGCCCAACTTCGACCGAATTCCACGGCCGCCCCCAAGTCCTGCTGGCATGCTCATTGGGCCACAGGCAGTAGCCTTCGTGATGCTTGGAAGTCAAAACCACGTACTTGGCACCCGAGGCGGCGAAGATCTCGGCCCATTGATCGGGGTTGAACAACTCGGCCTTGAACATCGGAGCGAACTGTTCGTACTTGAAGTCCTTGCCGTACGTCTTCTCGTGGAACTCCGCGGTCGCCCCCTTGTAGCTCTTCTGCTGCAAGTGACGCCAATACCATTCGGCATACGCGCCTTTGGGTCCCCAGGCCGGCACTGCGTACGTGCCCCAATGAATGAAGATGCCGAACCTGGCATCCGTCCACCATTGGGGCGTCGGTCGAGTGTCCAGAGAATCCCAAGTAGCATCGTATCGTGGCGGTGCGGATTCCCCATCCTGCGACCAAGCGGTTCGCGCCGATGCGGCATAAACTCCGAACACGAGAACTGTAATCAACTCTTTCGCAAGAACTCTTGAGCAAAACATGAAACTCTCCTGAGTTGAAATCGAGGACTAGCTCCGTGAACGTCCCGTGTACCGAGTCACCACCGTGTGACTTCGGCGGAGGTTCAATACTCTCGGTTCTTCACGAGCCCTGGCATGGGAATCGGATAAGCGCCGTCTGCATTTGGCTTCAGCGGCGGCAGCGCGTCCTCAGTCATCTTGTCGACCTCCGGGGCGAATTCATGGTCGCTAGCCAGTATCTCTTCGTAAGTGACCGTTCGCCCGGTGTGGGCTGCCATACGGCCCATCGACGTCACGAGGCTGGCGATCGCCCCGCGACGGGCTTCATTGTAAGGCTTGTCCTGGCGGATAGCGTCGATCAGGTCGTCCCATTCCGACTGGTAGGGACTGGGAACAGCGGGCGAACTCCACAGAAGCGTTTCCTTGCTCTCCTTTTGTCCGGAATACGCCGAACAGGTACCTGCGCCGCCACGCATGCTTTCGATCTTGCCAAGCCCCTTGCTGCCGTGAGCGTAGCCGGCAAAGTGACTTTCGCAGCCGGCCATGCAGCGACCAAACATGTACATCTTGGCTCCATCCGCGAAGTTGTACTCCACCGAGTAATTGTCAAAATTCTGATCGACGCTGTCCCCGCGGTAATGACGTCCGCCCAGTGCGTGAGCGTCGACCGGCCAGTCGCCTTTCATCCAGCACAGTTCGTCGATGTTGTGGATGTAGAAGTCGCTGTAGCAGCCTCCGCTGGCCCAGAGGAAACTGTGGAATCGCTGTATCTGGTAGAGCACTTCGGAGATTTCCGGCGGCTTCGGTGGCGAAGCGAAGGACCCGATCGGGCCGTGCAGGCGGTACGTCCGCATCGAAATCACGTCGCCGATCTCGCCATCGTTGACGCGGCTGACCAGCTCCTGGCGCGCCCTGCAATGGCGCCACATGAGCCCAACGCCCACCTTCTGGCCGGCCGCCTCGGACTTGTCGGCCAACTCGAGTAAACGCCGCGTGCTCGGGCCGTCGACCGTAACCGGCTTTTCCATGAATACGTTCACACCCTTTTCCAGAGCGTAGCCGAAGTGCACCCAGCGAAATGCGGGCGGAGTGGCAAAGATCGCTACGTCGCCCGGCTTCAAGCAATCTATCGCCTTCTTGTAGCCGTCAAAGCTGACGAACCTCCGGTCCTCGGGCACGTCCATTCGGTCGGCATAAGTCTTCGTCAGGTTATTGAAGCTGGTGCTGAGCCGGTTGACGAACACGTCCGCCATGGCCACCAGCTTGACCGGCCCGTTCGCGACCGACATCGCATTGGCCGCCGCGCCGGTGCCGCGTCCGCCGCAACCAATCAGAGCCACACCGATGGTGTTGTCCTCGGCAGCATGGACACGCGGCACCACGGCCGCGGCCAAGGCCGAGACGGCAGCCGCCCGGCCGGTGCTCTTGAGAAAACTGCGACGCGTCGAGTTCGAATGGGTGGATTCACTCACAGCCGGGATCCTCCTTCACACAATTGTTGACAATGATGATTTCGCCTGATGCAATACGGACCGCCTCAACGATCACAGTATTGCACCCGCGCAAGGTTTGTGCAATCGCGACCACCGTCTGGCTCGAAATCGTTTAACCCGAAGCCGAAGGCGATGGCGTGCAGCGGGACAGACTGCCCACTTGAGGCGCCCGCCATCGCCTTCGGCTTCGGTTTAAACGAGGACGCTGTCTCATTCGCAAGCCATCTGCTTGACACCTGGCTGGGAAGCAGTACGCTGGCGAATCGGCACGTGAATGAAGATTCCTGCCATTCGTGGGTGGATGTCGACATGAAACATGTTACTCGGGCCCGTGTAAACTGGGTGATTGCTGTATCGGCGGCATTTGTATCGTTCTGCTGCCTGCCCCTCTCGTGTGCGCAATGTCTTGCTCAAGAGTCCGAAGCGCCCGACGGATTCAGTGAATTCGATGCCGAGTTCTCTTATGAACCTGACAACTTCGAGGAGGAGTTCGCCACGGACTTCGGTAGTAGCGATTTCGAGGACCTTCCGCCGGCAATGCAGGCCGTCGTACTGATCGTTGCTTTCCTGTTTCTCCTGGTAATGGTTGGCGTCGCCATATTCATCATCTACCTGTTGTACAACCTGCTGAACGCCC
>JACKQG010003699.1_pt1 | contig 18458 bp, 18 predicted proteins | sample 8237621 | NCBI WGS metagenome assembly JACKQG01 (sample SAMN15677084, study PRJNA649215) | marine metagenome | biome: marine; feature: Black Sea; material: saline water; isolation source: suspended particulate matter (SPM) from the Black Sea western gyre | collected 2013-06-09/2013-06-10 | depth... | reverse complement strand
TTTTACAGAACCATTGCATAGAAAGTTTTGGCTCAATGACTACATTTGTTCTTTCAGAGAAACCAACTTTATTTTGGTATTCCTCTGTTTTTACTAAGTAACCTTTTTCTTGTAAGTCTTTTGCAATTTCTTTTCTTACAACAAATCTATCTTTACCAACATACAAGGTAGCTGATTCGCTTAAAGTTCCATCATCATTTAATATATCAATGGAATCTAAGCCGTGTTTATCCCCTAATTTATAATCGTTAATATCATGTGCAGGGGTGATTTTTAAGGCTCCTGTACCAAATTCCATGTCTACATATTCATCAAATATGATTGGAATAGTTCTGTTTACTAAAGGGATGATTGCTTTTTTACCTTTCAAGTGAGTGTAACGCTCATCATTTGGGTTTACACAAATTGCAGTATCTCCAAGTATGGTTTCTGGCCTAGTAGTCGCAATGGTTAGTTTTTCATCACTTCCTTCAATATCATAAGCAATATGGTAAAGTTTTGAATTTACTTCTTTATGGATTACTTCTTCATCTGAAAGTGCAGTTTGTGCTGAAGGATCCCAATTTACCATTCTAACTCCTCTGTAAATCAATCCTTTATTGTGCAAGTCAACAAAAACTTTAATTACCGATTCACTCATTTCGTCATCCATAGTGAATTTTGTTCTTTCCCAATCACAAGAAGCACCTAATTTTTTTAATTGATCTAAGATAATCCCACCATGTTTGTCTTTCCATTCGAATGCATGAGATAAAAATTCTTCTCTTGTTAAATCAGATTTTTGTATTCCTTCAGATGCTAATTTTGCAACTACTTTAGCTTCTGTTGCTATTGATGCATGATCGGTTCCAGGAACCCAACAAGCATTAAATCCCATCATACGAGCACGCCTTACCAATACATCTTGCAAGGTGTTATTTAGCATGTGTCCCATGTGCAAAACACCTGTTACATTTGGAGGAGGGATTACAATAGTATATGCTTCTCTCTCATCTGGAGTAGAGTTAAAATACCCTTTTTCCATCCAGTGGGCGTACCACTTTTTTTCTATCTCGTTAGGATTGTATTTTTTTGCTAATTCCATTGTTTTGCAAAACTATAAAAATAAGCAAATCAAAACTTAATTATCAATCTCATTTGCAGAAGAAAAATAAATTATTAAATTTGCCGTTCGTATATTGAAAAATTAATCCAAAAAATATAAAATGAAAAAAACAATTTTAGTATTAAGTATTCTCTTAGTAGGCTTTTCGGTATTAGCACAGCAGCAAGTAAAAAAAGCAGAGCCAGTTGTTAGTACGCAAGAAGTTAAAAAAGAAATAAAGCAAGAAGAAAAGAAACAAGTGAATGCTACTATTGATTTTGAATCAAAGGTAGTAGATTATGGTGTGATTGAGCACAATGCGGATGGCGAAAGAAAATTTGTATTTACAAATAATGGTACTGAGCCGTTAATTATAAAAAATGCAAAAGGAAGTTGCGGTTGTACTGTTCCAACTTGGCCAAGAGAACCAATTGCTGCTGGAGAAACTGCTGAAATAGGTGTAAAATATGCAACTAATAGAGTTGGGAAATTCACAAAAACAATTACGCTTACAACTAATGCAAGTAAAAAACCAGTTATTTTAACAATAAAAGGTGAGGTAAATCCTCCGCCAAAAGAAGCTGCTGCTCCTGAGAAAAAAACAGAAGGAGCTCCATTAGAAAAAAAATAATCTAATCCAAAAAATATTACGACATTTGCACCCCCAATTTAGGGGGTGTTTTTTTTATAAAATTTTATAGCTATGCCAAAAATATCAAACAAAGGAACCTCAATGCCAGAATCACCAATTAGAAAGTTGGTGCCATTTGCTGAGAATGCAAAAAAATCAGGAAAGAAAGTCTATCATTTAAATATTGGTCAGCCAGATATTAAAACTCCTGAAGTAGCACTAAATGCGATTCATGATTTTTCTGATCAAGTTGTTGAGTATTCTCATTCTGCAGGATTTGAAAGTTATAGAAATGGACTTGCTAAGTATTATAATAATTTAGGAATTGATGTAAATTCAAATGATATTATTGTAACAACTGGTGGTTCTGAAGCATTATTATTTGCTCTTAATTCTTGCTTGGATTCTGGAGATGAAATTATTATTCCAGAACCATTTTATGCAAATTATAATGGGTTTTCTACTTCTGCAGGAGTTGTTATAAAGCCAATTGCTACTACAATTGATAATGGATTTGCATTGCCGGAAATTGAAGAGTTTGAGAAATTGATTACACCTAAAACCAAAGCAATTCTTATTTGTAATCCTGGAAACCCTACAGGATATTTGTACTCAAAAGAAGAATTAGAAACTCTTAGAGATATCGTATTAAAACATGATTTATTCCTAATTGCAGATGAGGTGTATCGAGAGTTTGCTTATGATGGGCATGTGCATCATTCTGTATTAAATATTGAAGGGTTGGAACAAAATTCAATTGTGATTGATTCTACTTCCAAAAGGTATAGTATGTGTGGGATTAGAGTTGGCTGTGTTGTTTCTAAAAACAGTGAATTTATGGCTACAGCTATGAAATTTGCACAAGCCAGATTGTCTCCTCCAACATTCGGTCAAATTGCTGGAGAAGCAGCTTTACAAACTTCTAAATCTTATTTTGATGAAGTTAGTGCAGAATATGTAAACAGGAGAGATGTGCTTGTTGCAGGATTAAATAAAATTGAAGGGGTAATTTGTCCGAAACCAAAAGGTGCTTTTTATGCAATTGCTCAGCTTCCTGTTGATAATGCGGACAAGTTTGCACAATGGTTATTGGAGGATTTTGATCTAAATGGAGAAACAATAATGGTTGCCCCAGCTGCAGGTTTTTATTCTACACCAAATACGGGTACAAATCAGGTTCGTATTGCTTATGTTTTAAATATTGATGCTTTAAAATCATCAATTAGAATTTTAGATGAAGCACTTAAGGTTTATCCTGGAAAAAAATAAGATTTTTTTCAATAGACTAATGTGTAAATGTAGTAATTAAAAACTTCTCTCCTGTTTTAGGGGAGATGTCATGAAATGACAGAGGGGTATCAATAAAATGACAATTGATTTAACAAAACATAAAGAGCAAGTAAAACTTAAAAGCAAAGAGAATGTTCAGTTTTTTAAGCGTTTAAAAAAAGTAAAGCCTAAAGTTTTAGATAAGCTTATTCATCCTTTGCATGATGAAGTTTTTGAATGTACGGATTGTCTAAAATGTGCAAATTGTTGCACTACTACTGGTCCGCTTTTTACCGATAAAGATATTAGTAGAATTGCAAAGCACTTACGGATTAAACCTTCAGAATTTGTTACTAAGTACTTGCGATTAGATGAGGACAGGCTTTATGTTTTAAAATCAGTTCCGTGTGTATTTTTAGGTGCTGATAATTATTGTTCTATTTATGATGCTCGACCTAAAGCTTGCAGAGAATTTCCTCATACTGATAGAATAAAACAACATCAATTATTAAATTTAACCGAAAAAAATGCTGAAGTTTGCCCAGCTGTTTTCAGCATTATTGAAAAATTAAAACTAACCTTAAAATAAAAAAAAATGACTAAAAATTTACTTTTTGCTTTTGCAATCCTATTAATGACTGCTTGTGCTACAGATACTAAAACTGAAGAAGTAGCTGTTGTTGAAACTACTATTGAAAGTACGCTTACTTTGGAATTTGCATCAAAAAATCCTGATGTAGTAAAAGAAGGAACTGCCGTAATGGAGCAAGAGATGCTGCATTTATCATTAGCAGATAATTCTCAAAGTGACTTTGTAGGGAAATCATTAACTTTAAATAAAACTATTGAAGGAGCAATCAATTTCTCATCAAGGAATGACAGTATTTTTTGTAATGCGCCTACTTCATTAATGTTGATGAGTATGCCTCCAAAACCAGGTGTTCGCCCAGCTATGATAACTGCAAATACTGATTTTTATGTTGCTCCTATGAGCTTACTTAAATTTGAGTCAGTTAATATTATGTTTGTTGGATTAGGAGAGTAGAGAATTCTAATGCAGAAGTATATTGCACTACTAAGAGGGATAAATGTAAGTGGCCAGAAGATTATTAAAATGGCTGATTTAAGAGTCTTATTATCTGATATTGGACTTAGTAATGTTTCTACTTATATACAAACGGGTAATATCTTTTTTGAGAGTAATAAAGATGATATTTATTTACTTGAAAATTGTATAAAAGATGCCATTAAGAAGCGGTATCTTTTTGAAGTTCCTTCTATTGTTTTAAAGAAAGAAGATGTGCAAAGGGCGATTGAGCGCCAGCCTTTTTATGATATTGATTTTAAGTGTTTGTATTTGACTTTTTTATCAGACACTCCTAATTCTGAGGGGATGAAACAAATTACAAATTACCAAACAAATGGGGAAGAATTAATTTTGATTGAAAAAGTACTTTATATGCACAGCCCAAATGGAGTAGCAAAAAGTAAATTAACTCTTAATTTGATTGAGAAAAAACTTGAAGTAAAAGCCACTACTAGAAATTGGAGAACTTGTGGTAAGTTGTTGGAGATGTTAAACTAAAAACTTCTTCAATTTGTAAGTTGAAGAAATTTGATATGTCAAATGCAAGTTTTAATGATGGATTATACTTTCCTTTTTCTAAAAAAACAATCGTTTCTCTTCTTACGCCTACAAGTTTTGCTAATTCAAGCTGAGTGATGTTTTTTCGGGCTCTTAATTCTTTTATTCTATTTTTCATTGAGCTCTCGTTTTACGATAAGTTTACAAGTATAGCCAATTACTCCTGATAATAAAATACCACCTCCTATAAGAATTTCAGGATCAGAAGAAAGAATGTCTTTAAAAAGAAAAATGAATAACCACATATATAAAGAAGCAATATAAGCATAGAAACCAGATTTATGTTTAACTTGTGTCGTGAATTCATCTTCCATTGGTTGTCCTTCTTTTTCTTCTTTCATTTTTCTTATTGAAATTATAATACTTACTAATGCAATTAACCCGATAAGTAAGTACATGATTAACATTTGAGGCTGTATTTCAGATGTCTTAGAATAAGAATATATGCCAATGATGAAAGTTAAAGTTAGCCCTGAGAGAGTTAAAAAAAGTATTTTTGATTTTTTCATTAGATGAAAGTTTTAGTTTAAAAGTTATTTAATTCTAACACAAAGATAGAAATATATAACAATTTGCAAGAAAAAAAATGATTTTTCTTCTATTTTAGCGAATAAATTAAATATTTCTCTCTAATCTTCTTAAATTCATCCAATCCTTCTTGCCAACTTTCTTTTATTTCTTTAGCTGTTTTACCTTCAATTATTTGCAATCTTAATTTATCTGTTCCAGCTAATTTATCAAAGAAGCTATTGAAGAAACTTTCTTTTTCAGGAGATTGATTGTAAGCATCAACTATCCAATTTAAGTTAATAGCCATTAAATAGTCTTCTTGGAATCTTAAATCAGTTCCAAAACATTCTTTATTTTCATGTTTGGGGTATTTACTTCCTGCTCCGCTTTTTGGTGTAAAACTATAAGAGCTTTCCAAATAAGGTGCTCCAAAATGCTGAAATGGATAATCGGTTCCTCTACCAATACTTATTGTTGTTCCTTCAAACAAACAAAGAGAAGGGTACAAATTAATTGACCTAGCATTTGGTAGGTTAGGAGAGGGTTTTACAGGTAAATCATAACTCATATTATGCGTGTAGTTATCCATCTTTATAATTGTCAAATCACAACTTTTAGCAATCCAATTTTCTCCATTTATCATTTGTGCATATTCTCCAATAGTCATTCCGTGTACAATAGGTATGGGGTGCATTCCCACAAAACTTTCAAATCCTTTTTCTCTTATTGGTCCGTCAATATAATGTCCGTTGGGGTTGGGCCTATCTAAAACTATTACTTTTATGTTGTTTTCTCCAGCAGCTTCCATCACATAATGTAGGGTTGAAATATAAGTGTAAAACCTAGCACCTACATCTTGTATGTCAAATACAAAAACATCAATTCCTTGTAATTGTTCAATACTTGGTTTTTTGTTCTTTCCGTAAAGAGAAATAATAGGAAGTCCTGTTTTTACATCTATTCCATCTTCAATTTTTGCCCCTGCATCTGCTGTTCCTCTAAAGCCATGTTCTGGTGAAAATACTTTTACAACATCAATTCCTAAACTCAGTAAACTATCTACTAAATGGGTATTTCCTATCATTGAAGTTTGATTGCCCACAACACCTACTTTTTTGTTTTCCAAAAGAGGTAAATAGGATGTAGTTCTTTCTACTCCTAATTTTAAGGTTCTTTCTTTTTGGCAACTAAAAAACAATAGATAGAATATTAAAAAGAAAATTTGCGTTATTTTAGCCATCTGAATTTATGAATGTAGAATATTTTATAGCAAAACGATTAATTGGTGCAAAGGAAGGAAATAATCGCCTTTCTCGTCCCATAATACGCATAGCAATTTTAGCAATTGCTCTTTCGGTGGCTGTTATGCTGATATCCATTGGGGTTGTAAAGGGTTTCAAAAAGGACATTTCCGACAAAGTTATTGGTTTTGGTTCACATATTCAAATTACGGCTTTTTCTGATAATAATTCTTATGAAACTAAAGCAATAAGTGAAAATCAAGAGTTTTATCCATCTATTGAGAATAAGGAAGGAATAAAGCACATTCAAGTTTTTGCTACAAAAGCAGCTATTATTAAAACTAAAGATGAAATTCATGGTGTAATTCTAAAAGGTGTTGGGAGTGATTTTGACGCTACATTTTTTGAAAGTAATTTGGAGCAAGGAGAAGTGCCTATTTACAATGATACTCTTACTTCATCAAGGGTTATAATATCAAAAAAAATTGCCAATTTATTAGAACTTGAGATAGGGGAAAAACTAATTATGTATTTTGTGCAAGATCCTCCAAGAGTTCGGAAATTTGTGATTGCCGGAATTTACACTACTGAGTTAGAGGAGTTCGATAATTTGTATGTTTTTGGGGATATTCGGCATATTCAAAAGTTAAATAATTGGAGTACAGATTCCGTTGGCGGCTTTGAAATTACTTTAAATAATTTTGAGGATTTAGATGAGCAAACTAAGATGGTGTACGAAAAAATTCCTTACAATTTGAATGCGCAAAGCATAAAAGAGATTAACCCTCAAATTTTTGATTGGCTCAAATTACAAGATATTAATGTAAATGTAATCATCATTTTGATGCTGATTGTTGCTGCAATAAATATAATTACAGCACTACTTATTTTAATTTTAGAACGCACCAAGCTCATTGGGATTCTAAAAGCCATTGGGCAAAATAATTGGTCGGTACGAAAGGTGTTTTTGTATAATGCCACTTATCTTATTGCAAAAGGATTATTATGGGGAAACCTGATTGGAATAGGGCTTTGCTTATTACAAAAGTATTTTCATATTATTAGTTTAAACCCTTCCACTTATTATATGAATACTGTGCCTATTCATTTGATTTTTTCTGATATTTTACTCCTGAATTTTGGAGCAATGTTTGTTTGCCTTTTAATGCTTATAATACCAACTTTTATTATTACAAAAATCACGCCTGTAAAAGCAATTCGCTTTGAGTAAAAAAATATAAATTTGTACCTTTAAATTTTACCATGAAACATTACAATAACATACTTGAAACTATTGGAAATACTCCCTTGATTAAGCTAAATAAAACTGTTGAAACTGATGCTTTAGTTTTGGCAAAAGTAGAAACCTTTAATCCTGGACATTCAATAAAAGACAGAATGGCACTTAAAATGATTGAAGATGCAGAAAAGGAAGGAAAATTAAAGCCAGGAGGAACAATTATTGAAGGGACTTCAGGAAATACCGGAATGGGATTGGCGCTGGTTGCCATTCAAAAGGGCTACAAATGTATTTTTGTAATGGCAGATAAACAATCCAAAGAAAAGATGGATATTTTGCGTGCTATGGGTGCTCAGGTGGTGGTTTGTCCAACTGATGTACCACCCGAAAGTAAGCTTTCTTATTATTCGGTAGCCAAAAGATTGACTAAAGAAACGCCAAATTCTTGGTATGTGAACCAGTATGATAACCCCTCCAATGCTGCTGCTCATTACCAAAGCACAGGCCCTGAAATTTGGGAGCAGACAGATGGTAAAATAACACATCTTGTTGTTGGAGTAGGTACTGGCGGAACGGTTTCAGGTACTGCAAAATATCTGAAAGAACAAAACCCTAATGTTAAAATTTGGGGAATTGATACTTATGGTTCGGTTTTTAAAAAATATCATGAAACGGGTGAGTTTGATGAAAATGAGATTTACCCCTATATAACAGAAGGAATTGGGGAAGATATATTGCCTGAAAATGTAGATTTTAGTTTGGTGGACCATTTTGAAAAAGTGAATGATAAAGATGGGGCTGTTATGGCAAGAAGATTAAGCCGTGAGGAAGGTATTATGGTGGGTTATTCTGCAGGGAGTGCTATTGCAGGTTTAAATCAGTTAAAAGCTAAGTTAACTAAGGATGATGTTGTGGTTGTAATTTTTCATGACCATGGAACGCGTTATGTCGGTAAACTCTTTAATGATGATTGGATGAGGGAAATGAAATTTATGTAAGAAATAGTTGCTAGTTGTTAGTTACTAGTTTTTAGATTTAAAAGCCGAGCATTTGCTTGGCTTTTCTTTTTTAGCTTCTCCCTTAACAAGGGGAGAGCCCAAGAATTGGGAGAGGGTGGGTTGGAAAAGAGTTTTTTTGGCTAAGGCTCAAAATGACACCTTTTTTGAAATAAAAACTACTAAAAAAACAAATAAAATGAAGCTTATGTTTTCAGCAAAGTGACACAAAAATAAGTGTAAATGTCTGATAAATAATCACATGTAATTATTACTGAGCTAAAATAGTTGTACGTAAAATACGGATTTGTTTTTATTGTGGATTTGTTTATATTGCTCCCAGCAAAATAAACAAAAAAGCGTGCAAAACTTTACAATATGTATAAGTAACCAACTACAAGAATTTTCATTTTTGCAATACGCAATACGCAATACGCAATACGCAATACGCATAAATTATCTTCTCACCTTTTAGGGGAGAACCCAAGAATTGGGAGAGGGGTAAAAACACAAAATTTTATTAAACAATTAAGGCAAGCACTACAAAGCGCTTACTTTTTGTATATATGTATATATGAATAATAGAGCAGAATATTGGAAGTTATTAGGTAATCCATTATGGAAACTGAAGAGAGAAGAAATACTAGAAAGAGATGGGTATAAGTGTAAATGTTGTAGTTCTACTGAAAAACTACATGTACATCATAAACAATATCATTTTTCAAAGACTTTACAGGTTTTTAAAAAACCTTGGGAATACAACAATGAATTATTAACCACTTTTTGTGTTGCTTGTCATGATAATGGACATAAAGCATATAAAGTACCAACTAAATATTTTTAAATATGGGATTATTAGACTGGTTTAAAGAAAAACCAAAAAAAGAAGAGCAAGTAGAAGAAAAAAATGGAGAAACACCAATAAAAGAATCTTTTGTGGAAGAAAAAGAGGTAAATGACACAATTGTTACCCAAAACCTAAAAGGACTACAAAGTGTATATGCTTTTACTAATAAAGAATATCATGATGATGGGTATTATGATGCATTACAAAATCAAAATATTGAAAACAGAGATGTTAATGTAAATGCACTTGTTTTAAGATTAACAAGTTTGATTGACCAAGCTGAATTTTATTATGAAACTGCAATAATTGATATTGATAGAAGAATTGATAGCGCAAAAAGAATGGGGCTTACGGACTTAGTTGATAGTTTGGAATCAGAAAAAATACAGGTCAGAAAGGCAATTGAAAGATTGAATAAAATTACTTCAGATATAGATAAAAAGGAAGGACTCTATTTGTTAGTTACTAATTCTTATATTAAAGGTTTTCATAAAGGAGTAGTAGAAGTTTCCGGGAATTTTACAACAAGAATAAAACAATAAAATTATGAAATGGTGGCTTAAATTTGGGTGTTTCCTGACAGGATTTAGTTATAAAGTATTAGAAAATTGTTCTGAAGTTAGTAAAAAGGCAGTTAAGAAATATACTTCAGCATTATTGATAATAATGGTAGTTTGGGGTTTTATTGGTTATATGTTTTCTAATAGATATATTGGGCTAACTGAAGAATATGCAATATTTGGTGCAGTTATTATGATATTTATGATTGTACAGATTGAAAGACAAATTATTTTAACAATTGGAAAAAATAAATTTGCTTATTGGTTTAGAAGTGTCTTGGCAATTATTATGGCTGTATTAGGATCATTAATTGTCGATCAAATGTTGTTTAAGGTTGATATTAAATTGCAAGAGCCAATTTACTTGGCAGACAAGGTAGATGAAACAGTATTAAGGAAAGAGAAAAGTGTGAATAACCAAATAGCACAAATAGATTCTAATTTATTAACACTTGATAGAGAGTTACAAAATTTAAATAATAGGTATCAATTACAGCCTATGGTGCCAAATACAGAAACTACAAGAACAAGAGTAAATATAAAAACAGCAGAAGGTAGAGATAGTATTGCAATTAATGGTATTCCAGTTATGACCTGGGTAACTACTGGGATAAATAATAGGCCTGTAGTTAACCCAATTGTTAATGAAATTAATGTCAAAAATGCACAAAGAACAGATAATATAAATAGGATAAAAGAACTGAATGATGAAAAAAGGAAAATAAGAAAAAAAGTTGAGGAGGAGATTAAACCAGGCTTCTTGATGGAGTTAAAAATAATGTGGGATTTGTTGAAAGATGATATGTTTATTGCTTTTATATATCTGTTATGGCTAATATTTTTCTTATGCATTGAATTATTTGTACTTGTATCAAAATCAAATGATGGTGAAACTGATTATGAAGTAATAGTAAAGCACAATATGGAGATGATATTATATGACCTTAAAAAATACAAACAATCTATATTAGATGGAACACATAAGTTGGACTCAGATAAAATAGATGAGAAATAAAACAAAACCCGAAAAGTAAAAACAAGTAATAAAAAAGAATATTAATCAATACATTTTATATTATGGCAGGATTAACACATGCTCAGCAGCTTGCATTTGCAAGGGAGATGAGTGAAATTTTAAACAACAATGCAGCAGAGCTTATTGCGGCTGAATTTTGTTTTCTCTAGTATAAGGCGAATAAACCACTTAATTGCCTTAAAATATAAGCGAATAATAAATTTTTATAATCTATCTACTAAAATCTAATTACTCACATCTAATTTAAAACTTACTAACATCTTAAAAAGTCAGCTCAAAACTAAAGGGCTGACTTTTTTGTTTTCTCTAGTATAAGGCAAATAAATAACTTAATTGCCTTAAGTTTTAAGGCGAATAATGAATTAAATGCGTATATTTGCTGCATTATTTAAGGTGTTTATGAAATATATTTATCAAAATAAAGACTGGCCTAATTTTATTTGGGATACTAGAAAAGTATTGCCTGTACTAGCAAAAGTAAGAAACCTACAAGGTAAAATTTTGGGTAAAATGGAATTGCTAGGTTTTTCTGTAAGAAAAGAATCTACTTTAATTATGTTGACTAATGATGTTTTAAAATCAACTGAAATAGAGGGTGTTATTTTGCAGAGGGAAGAAGTGCGTTCCTCAATTGCTCGCAAGTTAGGAATGGATATTGTAGGATTGAAGCCAAGTGGTAGAGATGTTGATGGAATAGTAGAAGTAATGATTGATGCTACACAGCATTGTTTGCAGGAGTTGACTAAGGAACGGTTATTTGCTTGGCATGCGGCACTTTTCCCTACAGGTAGAAGTGGGATGTATAAAATTACTGTTGGCGGTTTTAGGAATGATGAAACAGGACCAATGCAAGTAGTTTCAGGTGCTTTAGGAAAGGAGAAGGTGCATTTTGTTGCGCCATCATCTGAAGTTATTAATAATGAAATAGAACTATTTTTAAAATGGTTTAACGCAAAAGATGAGTTAGATGCGATTATGAAATCTGCAATTTCTCATTTCTGGTTTATTACCTTACATCCTTTTGATGATGGAAATGGGCGTATTGCTCGTGCGATAGCAGATATGCAATTGGCTATTTCTGATGAAACATCACAGAGGTTCTATAGTATGTCTTCACAAATTGAAAGTAGAAAAAAAGAATATTATCATATTTTAGAAAAATGTCAGAAAGGAAATGTTGATATAACGGATTGGATTTTATGGTATTGTGAGTGCTTGAAAGGGGCTTTAGAAAGTACTGAAGTAAGTCTTCAAACTACTTTTAAGAAGGCTAAATTTTGGAAATTGCATGCTCAAACCCCTTTGAATAAACGACAGGTTTTGATGATTAATAAACTTTTTGATGATTTCTTTGGGAAGTTAAGTACCTCAAAATGGGCAAAAATGACAAAATGTTCAAGAGATACAGCTCTTAGGGACATACAGTTTTTGATGAAAAATGATATTTTAGAAAAAGAAGAGGGAGGAGGGAGAAGTACAACTTATGTTTTAGGTGGGTTCTAAAATCTAATTACTCACATCTAATTTAAAACTTACTAACATCTTAAAAAGTCAGCTCAAAACTAAAGGGCTGACTTTTTTGTTTTCCTAAATTTACGGTTCTTATTTAAAAAGTAGTAAAACGACTCTATGTATCTGATATTTGACACGGAAACCACAGGTTTACCACAAAACTGGAAAGCACCTTTAACTGATTTTAACAATTGGCCAAGATTGGTACAATTGGCATGGCAGGTGCATGATGTTGAAGGAAAATTGGTAGAAGTAAAAAACTACATCATAAAACCAGAGGGCTTTGACATTCCATATAATGCTGAAAAAATCCATGGTATTTCTACCAAGCGAGCTGAAAAAGAAGGCATGCCACTTGTTGAGGTTTTAGAAATTTTTATGCAAGATTTGGAAAAGGTAAAATTTGTAGTTGGACATAATGTTTCTTTTGATAATAATATTGTTGGTTGTGAATTCTTGCGAAAAAATATGTCTAACCTTTTGCAATCTATGCCGGCAATTGACACCAAAAATGATGCCACCGATTATTGCCAGATTCCTGGTGGGAGAGGAGGGAAATTCAAATGGCCTAGCTTAACAGAACTGCATACTAAACTATTTGGTGAGGCTTTTGCAGAGGCACATAATGCGTCAGCTGATGTTGAGGCTACAGCAAGATGCTTTTTGGAGCTTTTACGCCTTGATGTAATCTCTTATTCAAAAGCAGGGATGAGCACCGAGCAATTTCAAAATTATAAGGAAAAGAATCCAAGTCCTATTGCACTTATTGGCTTAGACACTCAACCCTATCAACCTATAAAAGAAGCTGTACAAGAAACAGAGAAAATAGTGGTAGAAGAAGTAGAAAATATAACATCAGAAAAATCAGACTCTTCTTTTGCGCATTTGCATTTGCATTCTCAATATTCCGTATTGCAAGCCACTCCAAATATTGAAAAGTTAGTGCAAAAAGCAGTGGATGAAAATATGCCAGCTGTTACTCTTACTGATCATAGCAATATGTTTGGTGCTTATAAGTTTGTTGATGCAGTTTTAAACCATCCTGTTAACAAGAATTTGAAGGAGGGGGAGCCAATGAAGTTAAAACCAATTTTGGGCTGTGAGCTAAATGTCTGTAAAAATCATCAAGATAAATCCTTGCAAGATAATGGAGGGCAAATTCCGTTTATAGCGAAAAACAAGAATGGATATCATAATCTTTCTAAGCTTTCTTCTTTGGCTTTTATCAATGGTTTTTATTATGTTCCAAGGGTAGATAAGGATTTAATTTTGGAGTATAAAGATGATTTAATTGTTCTTACGGGAAGTTTGTATGGGGCTATTCCAAATCTTATTTTAAATGTTGGTCAAAAGCAAGCAGAAGAAGAATTTTGTTGGTGGAAAGAAAATTTTGAGGAGGATTTTTATGTAGAAATAAACAGACATAATCTTGAGGAAGAAAAGTATGTAAATGAAGTTTTAATAAAGTTTGCTAAAAAATATGGAGTAAAAATAATTGCTTCTAACAATGTGTATTATCTGGAAAAGGAAGATGCCAATGCACACGACATCTTACTTTGCGTAAAGGACGGAGAGCAGCAATCAACTGAAATTGGAAAGGGCAGGGGATTTCGTTTTGGATTTCCCAATGATGAGTATTATTTCAAATCCTCTTTGCAAATGCAAGAGTTGTTTTCCGATCTTCCAGAAGCAATAGATAATATTTCAGAGCTAACTTCTAAAATTGAAGCGTTTTCACTTAAAACAGATGTGCTTTTGCCAGAGTTTAATATCCCAGATTCTTTCTTAGAAAACTTAACGAAAGCAGAAAAAAAACAAGGAGAAGATATTTACTTAAAACATCTAACACTGATAGGTGCAAAGAAAAGGTATAAAGAAATAACAAAAGAGATTGAAGATAGGATTGATCTTGAGTTAGAAACGATTGCAAAATCGGGCTATCCAGGTTACTTTCTTATTGTGCAAGATTTTGTAGCGCAAGCCAGAAAAATGAATGTATCTGTAGGTCCAGGAAGAGGTTCAGCAGCAGGTTCTATTGTAGCTTATTGTACAGGAATTACCAATATAGATCCTCTTAAATATGATTTGCTTTTTGAGCGTTTTCTAAACCCAGAAAGGGTTTCCCTTCCTGATATTGATATTGATTTTGATGATGAAGGAAGAGGGAGGATTATTGAGTGGGTAATAAATAAATATGGAAAACAGAATGTAGCGCAAATTATTACTTATGGCTCAATGGCTGCAAAATCAGCTATTCGTGATACGGCAAGAGTACTCGATTTACCTTTGCATGATGCAGATAGAGTGGCTAAATTGGTTCCAGATTTAACCAAGTTAAAAGAGCTTTTTAATACCCCAATTCAGGAATTGAAAAAGAGTTTGCAGGGCGACCAAATTGCTAATTTCAAACAACTGAAAGAATTATCAGAAGGAGATGATTTGATAGCAGAAACCATCAATCAAGCCAGAAAGTTAGAGGGTTCTATCAGAAATGTTGGAACGCATGCTTGTGGGGTTATTATTACACCACAGCCGCTCATTGATTTAATCCCGATTGCTAATGCCAAAGATTCCGAGCTTTTGGTTACGCAATTTGATAATGATGTGGTGGAAAAAGCTGGTCTTTTAAAGATGGATTTTTTAGGATTAAAGAATTTAACGATTATAAAAGATTGTATTAGAATACTAAAAGCACTGCACGATACTGATTTAGATATTGATGCCATTCCACTAGATGATAAAAAAACATTAGAAGTTTTTCAAAGAGCAGAAACAAAAGGAATTTTTCAGTTCGCATCAGATGGGATGAGAGCACATTTACGGCATTTAAAACCAGATAAGTTTGATGACTTAATTGCTATGAATGCACTTTTCAGACCAGGTCCAATGGAGTATATTCCAAACTATATAAAGAGAAAGCATGGCGTAGAAGAAATAGAATATGATTTGCCAGAAATGAAGGAAATTCTTTCGGCAACTTATGGAATTACTGTTTATCAAGAACAGGTAATGTTGCTTTCTCAGAAGTTGGCAAACTTTAGTAAAGGAGATGCCGATATGCTCAGAAAAGGAATGGGGAAGAAAATTAAATCTATTTTGGATAAGCTCAAGCCAAAATTCTTTAAGGGTTGTGAGGAAAATGATTTTGATATCACTATTGTTGAGAAAATTTGGGCGGATTGGGAAGCTTTTGCTTCTTATGCTTTTAACAAATCGCATTCTACTTGCTATGCACTTATTGCATACCAAACTGCTTATTTAAAAGCACATTATCCAGCAGAACTCATGGCTGCAATCCTTACTAATCACATGAAAGATATAAAGGACATAACACTTTACATGGAGGAATGTAAGAGAATGGGGATTAAAGTGTTAGGGCCTGATGTGAATGAGAGTTTTTACAAATTTGCAGTAAATAAAAAAGGCGAAATTCGTTTTGGTTTAGGAGCAGTAAAAGGAGTAGGAAAAGCGGCTGTAGAGACTATTGTAAATCAGAGAAAAGAAAATGGAAATTACACATCTTTTGATGATTTTGTAAAACGAATTGATTTGCGTGCGGCCAATAAAAGAACTTTGGAAGGTATTGCTATTGCTGGTGGTTTTGATTTGTTTAGATTGTATCGTTCTCAGTATTTTGAAAGGATAAAAGAACAAACTTATATCGAACAAATGATAAAATTTGGTAACAAAGTAAAAGATAAACAAAACTCCAACCAAGTGGATATGTTTGGTGATATTAAAGAAGCAAGTTTGCAAGCACCAATTGCCCCAAATGGTAATCCTTGGACAACTATGGAAATGCTCTCAAAAGAAAAAGAAGTTGTGGGGATTTATATTTCTGGGCACCCTTTGGATGATTACAAATTTGAAATAAATAACTTTTGTAATTCAGAGCTTTCAGTATTAAGAAATTTAGATCCAATTGTTGGAAAAGAGCTTAATTTATCAGGAGTAGTTACAAAGGTAGAGCATAAAGAAACCAAAAATGGCAAAAGATATGGAGTGCTTTATTTGGAGGATTATCACGATAATTTTCGCTTTTTTATTTTTGGTGATGACTATATTAAATTCAAGGCTTTTTTTAATGAAGGCTGGTTACTTTTTTTAAAGGGTAAAGTGCAAAATAGACCTTATAATGATAATCAATTAGAATTTAAAGTAAAAGAAATTCAATTGCTTTCAGAGCTTATTGATAAAGAAGTTAGAAATGTTATAATGGAAGTGGATTTGAATGATATTAATGATGATTTGGTGAAAAAAATAACATCAGCAACAAGTAGAAATAATGGCAAACATTCTTTAATAATTCAGGTAAATAATCATCAAAAGAAATATGCTTTGGAAATGTTATCCAGAAACAGAAAGATAAATATTGATAAAGAATTTATTCAGGATATTGAAAAAATTTCAGAAGTTGGATTGAAAATTACATAGAATTAAATAGATTTGCAGAACAATTAAAATTAAACAAAATGGCATTAGAAATTACAGACGCAAACTTTCAAGAAGTTGTATTAAATTCAGATAAACCAGTATTAGTTGACTTTTGGGCAACTTGGTGTGGTCCTTGCAGAACAGTTGGCCCTATTGTTGACCAACTAGCAACAGATTTGGAAGGAAAAGCAGTAGTAGGAAAAGTAAATGTGGATAACAATTCTGAAACTCCCCAAACTTATGGCATCAGAAGTATTCCTGCATTACTTATTTTTAAAAATGGGGAAGTAGTTGATAAATTGGTTGGGGCAGTTCCTAAAAACCAATTGCTTGAAAAACTAGAAGCTCATATGTAAGCTTTGCTTATTAATTAGCAAAAGGGCTTTAATGCCCTTTTTTATTTTATGAAATTCATAAAAGAATCAGATAAGAATTTTAATTTGCCTTTTTTCGCCAATCAGGTAGTAGAGGGTTTTATTACGGGTTTGCACAAAAGTCCGTATCATGGATTTTCAGTGGAGTTTGCCGAACATAGATTATATAATTCTGGGGAATCTACTCGCCATATTGATTGGAAACTCTTTGGAAGAACTGATAAGCTTTTTATTAAAAAATATGAAGAGGAAACCAATTTGAGATGTCAGATGCTTATTGATATTTCTTCCTCCATGTATTATCCGAATTTTGAAAAACCTAGCATTGAAAAACCAAATAAGTTGCTTTTTTCTGTCTATGCTACTGCCGTATTGATGAATCTTCTTAAAAGACAAAGAGATGCAGTGGGGCTCAGTATGTTTGCTGAAAAAGTAGATGTGCATACGCCTTGCAGAACGACTCTAAGACATCAGAATTTGATTTATCACGAACTAGAAAAAGCATTGGAAATAAATACTATTGAGAATCCTAAAAAAACTTTCTCTGTTAATGCACTACATCAAATTGCAGAAAACATTCATAAACGATCGTTAGTTATCATTTTTTCAGATATGTTAGATAATTCTGATAAAAGTTTGGATGAATTATTTTCCGCTCTTCAACACCTAAAATATAACAAACATGAAGTGATTTTATTTCATGTAAGCGAGCCAATAACGGAATTAAATTTAGATTTTGAGAATAAACCAATTCGTTTTATTGATGCAGAAACCAATGAGGAGGTGAAACTTAATCCTGTTGATGTGCGAAATGAATTTACTAGTGCTTCTAAAAAGCATTTAGAAAAATTAAAATTAAAGTGTTTACAATATAAAATTGACCTAGTAGAAGTAGATATTAATAAAGGGTTTGATAAAATATTAATATCTTATTTACTTAAAAGGCAAAAAATGTTTTAAGGAATTAAAATTTATTTTAGTTTTGCAGCACTTTTATAGACCCGGTCTGGTAGTTCAGTTGGTTAGAATACATGCCTGTCACGCATGGGGTCGCGAGTTCGAGTCTCGTCCAGACCGCTA
>JACKQG010003698.1_pt1 | contig 18462 bp, 21 predicted proteins | sample 8237621 | NCBI WGS metagenome assembly JACKQG01 (sample SAMN15677084, study PRJNA649215) | marine metagenome | biome: marine; feature: Black Sea; material: saline water; isolation source: suspended particulate matter (SPM) from the Black Sea western gyre | collected 2013-06-09/2013-06-10 | depth... | reverse complement strand
GACAAATGTCACTTCTGTTTGCCGCGAACACGGATAGGGCGCCTTCCTGCGTGCCTTGAAGCATGTCCAACTGGCGCACGAAAATTTGGAAATTTGCTTGATCCAAACAGTGAAGTTTCTCAAATTTTGCGAACGAAACGAATTTTTGTGTTAAAAGAAGATGTCGGTACACGTCCGCGATTCTTTTATTACTTTGACGAACGAACAACAAGAAACGGAGGTCAAGCATGAAACAGTATCTTGACTTCCTTTGGAAATGCTTCCGTGTGAGTTTCGTCGGCGATTGGCGCTATCACCTCTGGATGTTTTTCCTTACAGCAATTGCGTTGCTTGGGCTTAACGCGTGGTGTACGCAGTTAGTGAATGGATTAATAACTACCGGCATGACCGATCAAGTTTCGTGGGGTTTGTTTATCGCAAACTTTACGTTTCTTGTTGGCATGGCAGCAGCAGCTGTGATGCTGGTGATTCCTGTCTATATATACAAAAACAAAGAACTTCACGATCTTGTCATCTTTGGTGAACTCTTTGCAGTTGCTGCAATCATTATGTGCATGCTCTTCGTCACAGTTGATATGGGGCGCCCAGATCGTTTACATCACATGATGTTGCGCTTCAACTTCCCAATGTCGTTGTTGACGTGGGATGTGATTGTATTGAATGTGTACTTATTATTGAACTTACATATCTGCGGTTACCTTATCTACTGCGCGTATCAAAGGAAAATGCCCGCGAAATGGTTTTACATACCATTTGTCTTCGTCGCGATTGTTTGGGCAATTAGTATTCACACAGTGACAGCGTTTTTACTTGTTGGCTTAGGTGGACGTCCATTCTGGAATCAAGCCATCATCGCACCGCGGTTTATTGCAAGTGCGTTTGCTGCGGGGCCTGCTTTTATTATCTTGACACTTATTGTGATTGATAAAGTCACAAGTTACAACGTGCCGCAAAAAGCAATTAAGACGTTAAGAAATTTAGTACTTGTAGCAGCAACAATAAATGCATTTTTACTTATCAGTGAACTCTTTACTGAGTTTTATACAGATTCAGCACATTTAGCATCGACTCGGTATTTGTGGTTTGGTTTGCATGGGCACAACGCACTTGTCCCTTGGATTTGGACTGCAGTTTCATTGAACACAATCGCACTTATTATTTTGTACTTACCAATTTATCGCATGCGAGGACTTGTGTCAGTAGCATGTGTCTTGTTGATCGTTGGTGTTTGGATTGAAAAAGGAATGGGATTGATCGTTCCTGCATTCACACCAACACCAATTGGCGAGCTTGTTGAATATTTTCCTACGATGAATGAAACGCTGATTTGCTTAGGCATTTGGGCGTTCGGTTTACTTGTGTACACAATTTGCGTTCGAGTCACGATCCCTGTGTTGAGCGGCCGGTTGACGGTTGATCAAGATATTGATCGTGTTCGAACACTTCCAGACGAACAAAAAAGAAAGGAGTGTTCATCATGAAAACACTACTACTAGGTTCATGTGTTGCTGCGGTTGTCATGACCACCACAGCATCCACCTTGGCAGGTCCCTTTGGACTTACGAGAATGAGCGAAGCGACGCAAGAATGCGTTGAATGTCACCAAAAGGAAAGCCCCGCGCTGTACGAAATGTGGGGCGACAGTACCCACTACCGAGCAAACGTTGGTTGCTTTGAATGCCACATGGCAGATAAAGGTGACATCGATGCATTCAAGCATTATGGTCATAGAATTTCCGTCATCGTCAGCCCTAAAGATTGTGCACGATGTCACGAAGCAGAAGTTGAAGAATTCACAGCTTCTCACCACTCAAAGGCAGGAAGAATTCTTGGTTCCCTTGACAACGTGCTTGCAGAAGTTGTTGAAGGCAACCATGGAATGATTACCGATGGTTTTCCAGGCGGTGTTTCTGCTGCGGCTGTAAATGGTTGCTGGCAATGCCACGGATCAGAAGTGAAGGTTCTGCCAGACGGTTCACTTGATCCTGCAACATGGCCAAACTCAGGTATTGGACGAATTAATCCAGACGGCAGTGAAGGGTCATGCATGGCTTGTCATACACGTCACTCCTTTAGTGTTGCGCAGGCACGTCACCCCGATACGTGTGGTAAATGCCACATGGGTCCAGATCACCCGCAGAAAGAAATTTACGAAGAATCAAAGCACGGTATTTTGTTCTTTGCTAATGAAGACAAAATGGCACTTGATTCACAAAAATGGATTGTTGGTGAGGACTACTCTGCTGCCCCAACTTGTGCAACTTGCCACATGTCACAAACCCCAAATCAGCCTGTGACACACGATGTTGGTATGCGAATTAGTTGGAACAACCGCCCGCCAATTTCAATCAGACCAGAAGTTTCAGATAAAAACATGGGCTTGCCTGGCGCTGATGTGAATTGGAAAACTCGTCGAAACAACATGAAAGATGTTTGCTTGAATTGCCACAGCAACAAATGGGTAGATAATTTTTATATTCAATACGATGGCCTGATTGATTTGTATAACACGAAATTCGCAATCCCCGGTAAAAGATTGTACGGGCTTGCAAAACCACTTATGAAGCAAATTAAGTTTGGTAACAAACTCGACTTTACTTGGTTTGAGTTGTGGCACCATGAAGGTCGTCGTGCTCGCCATGGCGCAGCAATGATGGGTCCTGATTACACCCACTGGCATGGCACGTATGAAATTGCACGTAACTTCTACAGTGAGTTTATTCCTGAACTCGAAGAACTTATCGAAAAAGGAATGCACAGCGATGATCCGGCGATGAATGAAGCAGCTGAAGCGCTTCAATCTGCGCTTGACGAAGTTCTTGAAACTGATGACCATAAGTGGTTCATTGGTAAGATGGATCCAGATGAAGCGGCCGCTCGTAAAGCCGCTGCTGAAGAAATGAAGCAACGGTATAAAGATGATTAATCATTGTTTTTGAGAAAAAGGCGGGCTCAAAAGAGCCCGCCTTTTTTTATTGTTAGGATACAAATATGGATGACCCAATTGATTTTTCAGAAGAACACGCAAGGCAAGTACTGCGTGATCACATCGTGATGATTGCAAAGCGGAGTGTAGAAAAGCATGGGTATGCAACAACGATGGAAGTGTTAGACCAAGTTATCGCAGATCGTGATGTGATTCGTCGTGAAACGTCTTGGCGTTTTGATAATGATTTGCTTGAAGCAGGGGAATTTGCAATTGCAATTGCGCAAGACGATGGGTATGTGATCGCTGTGCATGATTCGTTTAGAGATATTCCAGAGGCGTTACCTATTCTTATTGCGTACCATCTTGCAACGGTGAATTACGGTGAACATGTTACAGAAGCGGGGGAGGCCGAATTGTTTGGTGCTTCTTTGCTTGGCATGGATGTTGATGTGTATTATGAGAAGGTATGTGCTTTAGCAGATCGCTAATGAGTGGTTTCTTCTATTGACACTTCTTGCAGGGTAACAACATAAGATGAAAGTAAAATGAGTTTTGTTTTACTTAGGAGACCGTTCCATGGTGGCATCCCCTTTGCAATTGAACCATTGTTGATCACATCATAAATATCTGTAACTTCTTTTACGAGCAGATACTTGTCATCGGTTAAGTTTGGCCCAGTGCCGCCGATTCCGTTTGGGGCGTGGCAACTCGCACATTGAGAGATGAAAAGTCCCTTTGCCGCATCCATAAGATCTTTGTTTTTGGCGAATCGAAGAATCGTTTCTTTGTCTGGGACGAGTTCGCCGAGTGCATCGATTTGCTTATTTTGCCTATCGGTGAGTCCATGCTGATCGATTTTGACCTGCTCTCGATGATCAAATGATAAAAAGAGGACTGTTCCGATGACGAGAATAGGAAAAAGTATAAAAAACAGGAGTTTCACAAGCGTATTAATCGGGTATAGGAGTATCAAAAAGCCATATAAAGATTAAATCTGTAAAAGAGGATATCTATATGATAAATACTTTGTTATAATATTCACATGGTAAGACGAAATGCTCAAATGGCAATCGCTGCTCTCGTTGAACTCGCCAAAAGCGAAGCGAGATTGTCTGCAACGGAAATTGCTGAGGCATCTGGTTTGAGTATCCCATCAGTTGCGAAAGTACTTTCATCACTTCGCTCGGCACATTTTATTGATAGTGTTCCGGGCCCGGGAGGTGGATTTAATTTATCTAAATCTGCTGATGAAATTTCAATTTTAGCAATTTGCGACTATTTTGAATCAGAAACTGCGATGCCAGATTCCTGCGTCATCAAATGTGGATGTAGCGATGATTTCCCTTGCAAGGTTTGCGAGGCATTACAAAAAGTGGATTCGCTTCGGGAAGAAACACTTCGTGAGATGACTATCGGTCAACTCATCGCAGCTTGACGTAACCGAGACCGCGGTCAATATCTGAAATAAACTCACCCCCGGAAATAAACTCACCCCCGGTGAGTTTACGGTAAATGAGTGAGAAAATCATTAAACTCACCGGGGGTGAGTTTCCGGGGGTGAGTTTATTTTTGGAGGCAGGGATAAATGCAAGCGAACGTCAAACATATTCAACATGTGGACAGACCACGCGACAGACGGCTACATGGAGCCTATGCTACGTAGGTGATGAAAAAACGAAACGATAATGCAGAAAATGCAACAGCAAGACGGTTGGAACCCTTTGGTGAAACGGTCTTTGCAACGTGGTCGAGATTGGCAACGGAGCATCAGGCAATCAACCTTGGGCAAGGCTTCCCTGATTTTGACGCACCGGACTTTGTTAAGGAAGCAGCGATCAAAGCAATTCGCGATGGTGAGAACCAATACTCCCGCTCCGCAGGTCATCCAAAGTTAGTACACGCGATCGCGGACACATTCGAGTTCGAAGTTGACCCGATGGATGACGTCACAGTCACCTGTGGCTCAACGGAAACGATAGCCGCAGTCATTCTTGGACTCATTAATCCAGGCGATGAAGTCATCGTCATCGAGCCTTTTTACGATTCTTATCTCGCTTGCCTTTCCATGGCAGGCGCGAACGTAAAGATTGTCACACTCCATGCACCTGCATTCAAACTTGATGATGACGAACTTCGTAGTGCGTTTTCTGACAAAACCAAAATGATCATCGTCAACTCTCCCCATAATCCAACGGGACGAGTGTTCACTATGGAAGAACTCGCACGCATCGCATCGCTCGCAATCAAACATGACGCAATAGTCCTCAGCGATGAGGTGTATGACAAACTCGTACTCACTGGATCGCACATCCCAATCGCAACGCTTCCAGATATGCAAAATCGCACAATTACACTCAGATCACTTGGCAAGGTGTTTTCTGTCACAGGCTGGAAAATCGGCTGGTCGGTTGCGCCTCCACACCTCACAGAACCGATCAGAACAGCACATCAATTTTTAACATTTTGCCCAGCAACGCCGCTTCAAGTGGCGGCGGCCGAAGCCATTCAAGCACCAGAAAGTTATTTTACGCAGTACACTCAAGATTATCGAGAACGACGCGACATGCTAGTTTCCGGTCTTCGAAATGTAGGTTTTAACGTCCAAAGCCCAGAAGGCACGTATTTTGTCCTCGCCGATCATACGCCGTTTGGTTTTGACGATGATGTTGCTTTTTGCCACCATCTTGTGGAAAAATGCAAAGTTGTGGGAATCCCGCCATCTGCGTTCTACACAAAAAGCAATGAAGGCAACGGACTCATCCGATTTGCATTCTGCAAGGGGCTTGAGACCCTAAAAAACGCTGTTGAACGCTTGAGGGGGTTGGCTTAGTCACATGTTTTTGCTATGATGCCATGTTCCCCAAAAGGACAGGAGCCCTCAAATGTACGCAATAGTAGAAGACAGTGGAACCCAAATCAAACTCACCACAGGAGATATTCTTGAGGTGGATCTACGTGAATGTAATGATGGCGATATGTTGACCTTAGACAAGGTTCTGATGATAGGCGGCGAAGGCGAGCCAACCCTCGGCACACCGTATGTTGATGGTGCTACTGTCGAAGTCGAAGTTCTTGAAGAATTCAAAGGCGAAAAACTAGACATCATCAAGTTTAAACGCCGTAAAGGGTACCGACGAAAAACCGGTCACCGGCAACGGTATCTTCGAATCCGAGTTGGTGAAATCTCTGCTTCTGCAACGAAGAAGAAAACAACGAAGAAGAAAACAACAAAGAAAACGACTAAGAAAACTGACTCAGACGAGTAAGTTTCAAGCCCTTAATTTTTTGTATTGTTGATTGTATTGTTAATTGTATATTGTTCAGCGATCGCGGAAAGTTTTCGCGCGATTGTCGTATCAGCAGGTGCATGAATATAACCAACCATTGTCGCTGGCGTAAGTAAATCAGAAAAGTTCAATGTGGAACTTTGCAATTCAATCGTCGCATCTTCCATGTGTATTGAAAGACCCTCTTGCGGGGAACCTGTTGGCCAGCCATAGCCTGCACCAACATACACACCGCTCTCATCACCAGAAATAATAATTTGCTTGATCGTAATATTCGTAGAGGTTGGTGCAAGGGGCGTTTTGCCCGGCGTTGGAATCCAAAGAACTTGCATTTGAATGATCTGCCCAGATTCAAAGTTGCCACTTTCTAACAAATCAAGTGGAATATCTGTAGCCCACAGTTCGCCTTCTGTACCGGAACTTGGCAAGCTCGCAAGAACATTAAAATCGCAATGTAACAGTAACTCTTCAGGTCCGAGTGAATGCACTTGTAATACTTGCTGATTCCCTAGGAAATTGCCGTTTGAACACCCAGAAAGAAAAATAAGAAGAATGAAAAGAAAACTATTTCGAAGCATTTTTTGATGGGTTAAAAGTTGGTGTGTCGCTTGTTGCATGCGTGTGTTTGCCTGAAAGTGTGGACTGAATTCCTAAACAATCGAGTGCGTCGCGTTCAACAATTTCTCGGACAAGTGAACGAGATACGCTTGGAAGTGGTGTTCCTTTTACCGAAACATTGACACTATATAAAGATTCAATTGCTTGTTGGGGAGTTGAAAGTGGGAAGCCGCTGCCAAACAAAAGTCGATCCATTACACCTAAACTTGATGCAGTAGAAAGAGCGTTGTACAACTGCCATGGTCTTGTCGCTACACCAGAAACTTCAGCAAAGACATTTGTATGCTTGCCAGCAAGAACAAGGAGTTCGTCAATCCATGGATAACCAATTTGCGTAAACAAAATGCGAAGTTCGGGGTATGTGCGGGCAACTTCGTCCCAGTGTACTGGTCTAGCAAAATCAAGAATGGCAGATGCAGGAATTGGGTTTGGCATTGTGACTATGACTGGGAGCGAATGCTCACAGCAGAGTTCATAAATTTTCATTGCTGCCGAATGCGTAGGGTGTACGCCAGTAAGTGCAGGGGAAACAGTAATTCCAGACATACCAAGTTGCATTGCAGTGTGTAAATCTTGCTCTGCAGTTTCTGCTATCGGATCGATGCCCGCGATTCCAACTCTGCGGTGTGGGTCTCGCCCAACAAAGTCGGCAATGAGTTCGTTTGGAACATTGGCGCCAACAAGATCTGCTCTGAGGCCTAGGACTAATGAAACGTCAATACATGACATTTCTCGACCGTGCGCAGCAGCATCTCCACTTTCTAATGCCCAAGTGGAGGGGGTGCCTTTCTGCAAAACAGCTGCGGCTTCTGGGCCGAGTTGTGTTGGATCAGACCATAATCTTGTGTGACAATCAACGATCATTGGAACTCTCTACGATCAAATTGTACCATTTATGTACCACAGAAGGTATCATCGGCATGATGTCTAATCAGACCAAAAAAGAGACCCTCACGCCTGATAAACAACGAGTTTGGTCTGAAAAAGATCTTTCCTTGAATCCACATGCTGCTTCTGACAAAGCAAACCGAGTCGAGGCAATGTTTGAATCTATCTCAAGTAGGTATGACCTGAATAATCGTATTCACTCTTTTTGGCTTGATCAAGTTTGGAGAAAAAGGGCGGTCGCCGCTTCAGATTTGCACATTGAAGACGAAGTCGTTGATGTTGCTTGTGGCACAGGAGACCTTTCAATCGCCTTTGCGAAAGCCAACGCAAAATCAGTCACTGGCATTGACTTTACGCAAGGCATGATTGATCGAGCCAAAGAAAAAATAGAAGGTTCGGATGCACCAATCGAATTTATCACCGGCGATGCGATGGCCCTTGATTTGCAAAATGAAAGCGCGGATGTTGTTTCAATTGCTTTTGGTATTCGTAATGTGCAAGATCCCGCCGTTGCGATTGATGAATTCTATAGAGTCTTGCGACCTAATGGCAGACTTGTTATTTTGGAATTTTCTACACCAAAGAATGCATTGATTCGGACTGTGAATAATATTTATACGAAACATATCATGCCAAGGACAGCGTCATTTATAGCAGGTGACGACAGTGGTGCTTATCACTATTTACCAAAGAGTGTGGATACTTTTCTTTGTGCGGAAGAATTGGCAAAAACGATTGAGCATGCCGGATTCGTAGAGGTTACACAAACACCACTTACGTTTGGGGTGTGCACGATTACTGTGGGTCGAAAAGTTAGTCGCTCGTAGTTTCTTCTTTTTCAGGTACAAAAGAAGCAGCGTTTTTCATTCCTTCTCGAACAATATCGTACGCTTTGGTGTTCCCTTGTATAAAACCCGAGCATCCAAGTTCGCCTAACACCTCTGACTTATATAAAGATAGAAGCGATTGCGTAATCGCCTTTTGCACTGGTTGAGGCAAATCGGCTCTTGCTACCCAAGGTTTTGTAACATTTTCAAATGCATGTACGATGATGATTTTTTTTGGATCACACAGTTTGCTATATGTAGATTCTTTCAAGGCACCTACTTCGTGCGTGCCTGAAATTACAGCGTTCGCAACAAGGTCGTGCCTACCGAGGAAATCATAATGTTTAAGATCTTCAGCATCAATGCCAGCCTCGAGCAGTTCAGATTGTGCAAGAAATCTTCCAATTGTAGAATTAGCATCGCCAAAAGCAAACGTCTTTCCAGCGACGTCTTTTAGTGTTGTAATTCCAGAATCAGCGCGTGCGATAATGAAACCGTTGAAGCGAGTAAGCCCTTTTCTTTGTTCCATTGCAAGCAGAGAAACATGTGGGTTTTTCTGTTCGGCAAGAATGTAAGATGCAGGTCCAAATCGAACAAAGTCTACTTCACCTTCAGCAAGCGCATTGATGCCTGATTCGTAATCATCAAAAATTGTGAGGTGAATATCTACTGGCTGTTGCAGTAATTGTTCAATTGGAAATCGAATCGCTTCAAGAATCGGCGTGAGTTTACGATACATAACAGTTGCGCGATCTGATTGATACACACCAAAGTCAAGTCTTAGAGGTTTGTCATTTGCATACGCAAAGGAAGCACTGCATAATAAAATGAAAATGAACCGTATCATCATCTATAGGATACGTACAAATAGTGCTGCAGGTTGTTATAGATTTGCCAAAATAGCATCTACATTTTCGCCCGCGTCGCCAAAGAGCATGGATGTGTTTTCGTTAAAGAAAAGTGGATTTCCAACGCCAGCGTAGCCGGTTCCCATGCTGCGTTTCATCACGATAACATCTTTCGCTTTCCAAACTTCAAGTACTGGCATGCCCGCAATTGGGCTGTTTGGATCATCAAGTGCGCTTGGGTTGACGATGTCGTTAGCACCGATCACCATCACAACATCTGTTGCAGGGAACGTGTGGTTCATTTCATCAAGTTCCATCACAATGTCATACGGAATGTTTGCTTCTGCAAGCAACACATTCATGTGTCCAGGAAGCCGTCCCGCTACTGGGTGAATTGCAAAAATAATCTGTGTGTTATCTTCGCGAAGTTTCTTTGTGATTTTGGCAATAGTGTGCTGTGCTTGCGCTACCGCCATGCCATAGCCCGGCACAATAATGACGCTTTTTGCTTTTTTGAGTAACGCTGCAGTTTGCTCAACCTCAATTGATGTGACTTCTCCATCAGGAGTTGCTACAGAGCCGCCGCCACCATCACCTGTCCCAAAACCACCAAGAATTACACTTGGTAGTGAACGATTCATACCTCGGCACATGATCAAACTAAGAATCGCACCGCTTGAACCAACAAGTGCGCCAACAATTATCAGTAAGTCGTTTCCTAACATAAAACCTGCAGCTGCAGCAGCCCAGCCCGAGTAACTGTTAAGCATAGAAACAACAACTGGCATGTCTGCTCCACCGATTGCCATAACGAGATGGATGCCCAGAAGACCAGTGATCAACAGTGCGATGAGCAGCATTGTAAATGTGTTGTCGCCGTGACCCACGAAAAGAATACCAAGCCAAATAGTTGCGATCACAAGAATGATGTTCAAAAGATGTCTCGCTGGTAGTAGTAGCGGGGCGCCGGAGATCAGACCTTTTAGTTTTCCAAAAGCAATTACCGAACCAGTAAATGTAATAGATCCGATACACACACCAACAAAGACTTCAACGTCATGGATTGTGATTTCAACTGGAGACAACCCCTCATGCGATGAAGGGTTGAGTTGTAATGCAAGACCAACAAGTACAGCAGCGGCGCCAACAAAACTATGCAAAATTGCAACAAGTTCCGGCATCTCAGTCATTTTGACTCTTCTGGCAAGTGTTCCGCCGATGAGAACAGCAGGGAATAATGCAATTGCAAGAACCCCATATTCAGTAACGGCGTCACTTGCAGTTACCGCGATTAACGCGAGTAACATGCCGATCATTCCAAACATGTTTCCACGTCTTGCAGTTTCTTGGTTAGATAGACCGCCAAGGCTCAAAATGAAGAGCACTGCAGCGACAATATAAAAGATAGTGACTAGGCTATGTGACATTGTTTACCTTTTGAACATCGCGAGCATTCGGTTCGTAACAAGAAAACCACCAATGACATTGATCGCTGCAAGTAAAACAGCAGCAGCGCCAAGAATGACAGTCGCATTAATTTCGGGTTGTGTAATTTGTAGAATACCGCCAATAATGATGATGCCTGAAATTGCATTGGTTACACTCATAAGTGGTGTATGCAAAGCGGGTTTTACATTCCATATCACCTGCCAACCAACAAAGCATGCCAAAACAAAAACTGTGAAGTGACTTAGGAATGATTTTGGCATGTTCGTACCAATATAAATTATGGCAAGAGCCGCAACAATCATACTGATTGCTTTCAAAATGATTTTTCCAAATGGCTTCGTAGTTGCAGGGGGCTCTGGTGTAGAGGCTTTCTTTTCTTCGTCATCTGGGCGTGGCCCAGTGTCAACTGAGTAAGCAGGTCCCGGATTCCGAGGCTTTGGCGGTGGCCAAGTAATGCTTCCATGATTAAGAATGAGAGCACCTCGAATAACATCGTCTTCCATATCCACTTCGTAGTTTTCTGCGCCGCCCATTTCTTCAAGAAGATGGACAATTCCAGCGCTATAAAGACGACTTGAAAGTGCAGCCATGCGACTTGGTAAATCTGTATAGCCAATAATGGTTACGCCATGGTGTACAATTTTTTCATTTGGGACCGTGAGGGAGCAGTTCCCGCCGCGCTCTGCTGCAAGGTCAACGATAACGGATCCTTCTCGCATACTTTCAACCATGCCGCTTGTGATTAACTTTGGTGCTTCGCGGCCAGGAATCAATGCAGTTGTAATGATGATGTCAACTTCAATTGCCTGTTCAGCGAACAATTTAAGTTCTGCTTTTAGGAAATCATCAGACATAGTTTTGGCGTACCCGCCGCCGCCTTCACCATCTTCGGTTGGGAAATCTAACTCAAGAAATTCTCCGCCAAGACTTTCTACTTGTTCGCGAACGGCTAGTCGTGTGTCGAAAGCTCGGACAATTGCACCGAGACCTTTCGCAGCGCCAACTGCAGCGAGCCCCGCAACGCCGCCGCCAATGATGAGAACTTTTGCAGGTGCAATTTTTCCAGCAGCAGTGATCTGACCTGTAAAAAAGTGTGGGAACGAATGCGCCGCTTCGACAACTGCTCTGTATCCCGCAACATTTGCCATCGAACTCAGCGCATCCATTTTTTGCGCGCGTGTAATTCTTGGAATACAGTCCATCGCAAGGACAGTTGCTTTTTTTGCACTGAGATGCTCAAGCAGTTCGCCATTTTTGTCAGGCCAGAAAAAAGAAATCAAGGTCCCGCTGCTTTTGAGGAGATCGGCTTCGTGTGGAAGTGGTTCACGAACTTTGACCACAATGTCGCTTCGACTCCAAAGTTCTGAAGCATCTGTGACTATCTCTGCGCCGACTTCTTCGTATTTAGGATTCCCGTAATCGGCATGGATGCCAGCGTCAGATTCAACGAGAACAGTGAATCCCATTTTTTTAAGAGCTTCCACGCCTCTTGGGACAAGGGCGACTCGTTTTTCATCAGGTTGTATTTCTTTTGGTACACCAATAATCATGATTACGTCTCCAATAGGTGAGAGCCCCGTATTCTACTTAAAACCAACCATCTTGGATAGACCAAGGGAAACAAGATGCAATGCGGACACCATAAGAAGATTTTACTTGACAAATGACCTGTTTCTGATCGGCAAAGTTGAACCTTGGTGGGGAATTCTTTGTTTCATTCGTATTGAGAATGCAAAGTAACACGTAGATTAATTTTGAGGATGCGTTTGCAAGACCACCATGTCATGGTAGTGCTCACTCCGATTCATGAGTTCGTCATGTGTTCCTGACTCGACGATTTTGCCTTTGTCGAGAACAAGTATTAAGTCGGCATCGCGGATCGTACTCAACCGATGTGCAATGACAAAACTTGTTCGATTCTTTAAGAGCGTAGAGAGACTTTGTTGAATCAGTCTTTCCGAATGTGTATCTAAGTTACTCGTTGCTTCATCTAAGATAAGTATGCGAGGATCGGCAAGCAGGGCTCTTGCAATTGCGATGCGCTGCCGTTGACCGCCACTGAGTTTTACGCCGCGTTCACCGATTTCAGTTTCGAAGCCATCTTTGAATTCAGAAATGAACTCGTATGCAGCAGCTTGCTTGGCGGCAGTTTCTATTTGTTCTTTAGTTGCGCCACGTTTGCCATAGGCAATGTTACTTGCGATTGTCCCTTCAAACAAAAAGATGTCTTGTTCGACAATGCCAAGTAGTGTGCGGTACGAGTGTAAATCAATATCTTGCAAGGGTGAACCATCAAGTTCAATTTGTCCGTCGCTTGCATTGTAAAAAGCTGCGACTAAATTGCACAAGGTCGTCTTTCCAGATCCACTTGGTCCTACAAGCGCAACGGTTTTTCCTGACGGCGCAGTAAAAGAGATGTTGTTGAGTACATCGATTTCACTCCCTGGATATTGAAATGAAACATTGTCGAATGTGATTTCGCCACGAGAAGAATCACGAGAAACAAAGATCCCACCTTTGTGTTCGTCTTGTTCTGTTGGTTCTTTGAAAAGATCGAGAATACGGTCAAGCGCTGCAAGTGAATTTTGTAATTGCGTGGCACTTTCAGCAAGCGTTGCAAGTGGCCCCATTAGCAACGCTAAATAGGTGAGAAACATGACCAAATCACCTGCAGTAATCGCTTGTGATTGCGTGATTGCTCCTGTTGCTAAGAGTTTGCTGTCGTTGAGTACTTGCCATCCCCCAAACCAAAGGAGTGCTCCTGTTGCAACTGGAACTAATACTGACCAAGCAATATCTATTCCGCGAGACCACCACCAAGCAAGGAGTTCCTTTCGGACAAGCAAATGATTAGATCGAATCCAACTGGTGGATTCAGTGCGCTGGCGTGAGAAACTTCGAACAACACGAGCGCCGCCAAATGATTCTGTCACCATTGCATCGCAGTATTGTCGAGTTCCACGTATAGATCGCCACATCGGGCGGATACGACTGATCCAAGTTCGGTGTGTAAAGAAAACAATGGGGAGAAGAATGATCGATCCTATAAGCATTCGCCAATCGACAAAAAGCAAAATGATGAGGATTCCAAAAAGTTGGATGATTGCACGCCACGGGTTATAACAAAGCCCAAAGACAAGTTCGCCTATTGCACCGGCATCTTCTCGAACAAGTGAAGCCGCTCCCCCCGATCGGAGTTGGTGGACTCTGTGCAGCGGTAGTGAAGATGCATGCATAAAAGCACTTCGACGGATAGCGACTTGGATACGCTTAGTAGTTTTTGTTGCAAGCCACCTTGCTCGCACGCTAAAACAAAGAGAAATGATTGCAAGAGTGACGGTTCCAATTGCGATCGCTGCGAGCAAAGTAATCTTGTCTGAAAGTGAAGGTATGTACGAAACAACTTTCTCTGGCAAGGGTTGATCACCAAGAATGTTGTCGAAGACAATTTTCGTTGCTGCGGGGGGTATCAATCCAATTGTTGAGCCGATGGTAAGGAAACCAAGAGACCAAAAGATATCCTTTTTTGCTCTGCCAATCATTGCGAAGAAGGCTTTTAACAATTCTAAAAATGATCTTGTGCGTTCAGTAGCTGTCCGACCGGTGCTTATTGATGCGTAGTCACCTGATTTGACAGATTCTCCAAGTTGGGTTTTAAATCGATCAAATCTTTGCTTGCTTGAATGTGGTTTCTTGACCATAAAAAGGTCATTCTAACCTATCAACGAACATTCCCGTACCCGCTGATTTAATTGACTCCGAGTGAATTAAATGCAGATTAATTTAATTCACTCGGAGTCAATTAAATTTCGATTTAATTGACTCGGAGTGAATTTATCTTATTTGTTTACAATGCTTTACAGATCTAGCATCGGATTAATTAATTGACTCGGAGTCAATTAAAATGCAATTAAATCGCTATACTCTATGTATGGATGTAGAAAAAGCTGAAGGGTATGTTGCAGAAATTGATGTCACGAAGTCAGGCAACGGGAAGAAATTACTTGGTGGGTGTGGTTGTGGATGCCTGCTCATTATTCTCGTTCTCGGCGGTTTAGGCTATTGGGCCTATAACTCCATGACAGCCTATGTTCGAGACTTCGAAGACCAGGGGTATGCAAGAGTGGATGGTCAGCAAATTACAATTGCACAAAATGAAATTGTTGAAGGTCCGGTTGTATATTTTGGCCAACAGATCACAATTCACGGTACGATCAATGGAGATGTTGCAGCAATGTGCCAACAATTAACCATTGAAGGGACAATTAATGGCAACGTGGATGTATTTGCCCAAATGGTTGAAATTTTAGAAACCGGTGTTATTACTGGAAACTTTCACGCAGAAGGCGTTCAATTACTTCAAAACAATGGCGATATTCGCGGTGAAATTACAGGCGAGTACCAACTCGTTAAAAACTCCCAACAAACTGAACCCGCATTGAAAACAGAGCCTGCAACTGAATAACTCATAATGCTGATTGCAGCACAGTCTCAAAATTACCAGTAATGGCACCATTGGTCGTCACGACATCACAGCCACAAGCTCTTGCTTCTTCTAACAGTTCCGTTGCAACATGACCGCAAAATGCAATGATTGGAGAACTCGTAGCTTTCTTGATCGAAGCAACGGTAGAAGGAATATCGAGATCTTCTTTTCCTAAATCAACAAGAACCGCAACGGGATTGCACGCTTCGATTTTTTTCACTGCCCCAGCGGGACCGATCGAACCGTTGTATTTGTAACCGGATGCTTCACAAAGACCCTTGAGTTTTGCACCAAAAAACAATGAGGCAATCGCAACTATATTTTTTTCACATGACATTAAGTAACTCCTTCACTGCTTTTTCAATATCTTGTATACCCCGATTCAGTTTAACGCCTAAATCTTCCGTCACATACTCAGTTTCAAATGTATTGATCGGAGCAGGTGGACTGCTTGTATCAATGTTGATATCAATTCCGAGAGCTTTTGCTGCAAAGGTTGCCCAATCTGCCCACCTTGCGTAACAATTGACAAGGTTATAGACTCGAGGTGACGACTTGGGATTTCCAATGCATGCAATTGTCGCTGCAGCAACATCTTCAACATTAACGAACTTGCCACCGCCAAGTTTGTTGTAGGGTTTTCCTTCCTTTAACGATTGGATCATGGGGTAACCAAATGTACGTTCAATATTGGGGTCAATTCCATACACAGCAGTGGGTCGTAATGCAGTCACAAGTTGACCATGGCTCGCGTTTGCTCCCCACATGTGCGCTTCAACTGCGGCTTTGCATGCGCCATAATTTGAACCGGGTCTTGTTGGATGTGACTCATCAATCTGGCCATTCCAATTCGGATGCATGTGATGATGTACAGAAATACTGCTCATATAAATGAAGTGACGATCCCGGCTTTTTTCTAACAATTTAATCGAACCATGTAAATTCGTTTTCAAATGTTGATCAAGATCACCGCTTTTACACGCGCTCCAATCGAAACTATTATGGATAACAATATCTGCGTCTTGCAGTAAACAATCGATTGCTTCATCGTCATCGTGCGTTCCAACTACAAAATTTTGAACATATTTTTCAATGTGATTTCGCTTGCTCGTGTTGCGAACTAATGCCGAAACGGTATGTCCAGCATTGAACGCGTGCCTAGTAATGACACTGCCAATAAATCCTGATGCGCCAGTCAGTGCAATATGCATTTGTGTTTCCTAATCTGAAATTGGAATTGTAAAGATGGGGCCGCTGTTGTTCGGTCGAACTTTGTGCGAGCGCTTTGTTGCATTCGAACCTGCCAGATCTGGCGATGTGAGGCAAGCAGGTTTGCGTCTGATGGTGAGGATGAAGGTAGCAGTTGCCAAAACTGTGAGCGTTTTCATAGTGAATTACATGATATACGCGGGTTTCAATCGCTGCCACATCGCCATAGAATACGATTCTACTATGCCAGATAAAACAACTATGATTGACATGCCAGTTTTTCCAGAAGTGGAGATGAACCTTGTAACCCCAAAAGCACCTGTGACGGGCACAGTTGTGAAATCGGAAGTCTGTCTGAAGGGTGGTCGTAAATCGGCGAGCTTTGTACGGCACGTTGAAATTGACATTAGCGGCACCCCGCTTGAAGGTAAATGCAGGGCGGGGCAGTCGTTTGGCGTTGTCGCTCCCGGTGTCGATGAAAAAGGAAAGCCGCATAAAGTTCGACTCTATTCACTCGCGAGTCCAACGTGGGGTGAAGACGGCGAGGGTAAAATCATTTCGACGACTCCAAAACGAGTCATCGATGAATACACTCCGCAAAAAGATGGCGATGATGAAAACCGCCACGACTTGTTTTTAGGTGTATGTAGTAATTACATTTGCGATCTCAAAGTTGGCGACAAGGTAAAAGTAACGGGTCCAAGTGGAAAACGATTCTTGTTACCAACTGACCACAATAAGCATGATTATATTTTCATGGCAACGGGTACAGGGATCGCGCCGTTTCGCTCGATGTGCAAGGACCTATTCGAAAATCCTCAAGGTCCAACCACAAGTCAAGTCCATGTTGTGATGGGGACTCCCTACACAACAGATTTGTTATACGACGAATTTTTTGTTGCACTCGAAAAAGAACACGACAATTTTCATTATCACACTGCCGTAAGCCGCGAAAAACAAGCAGATGGCTCTCGTGGTTTGTACGTTGGGCAACTGATTGATAAAAAATATGATGAAGTCTTTGGCAAAATTCTTTCAAGTGATCGCGGACTTATGTACATGTGCGGTCTTGTAGGTATGCAGTTTGGCATCTATCAATTGTTTGCAGAGCGTGGTATCACCGATTCGTACATGACGATCAAAGATGAACTCAAAGATGTTGCATATTCAGAGTGGGATCGTGAACAAATGCTCCGGTACATAAAACCAACCCATCGATTGATGGTTGAAGTTTACTAGGAAATCTATGAAAAAGATTCTAATCATTATGACATGTGCTGCAGTTACATCAATTGTCGTGACACTTCTCGTAAAAAGTTTAGGTGTAGGAAGTCCAGCAATCATTGGCGGTGGTGTTGGTGGTGCAGTTGCAGGAGTTCTTGCAGCTTCTCTAAACCAAAAAAATAAAATTGAGTTAGAATGAGCCTATGGCAAAAATTTCTGTACCAGACGAACAGCACCAGTGGAATGAAAACCATGACTTTAACGCATCTGTTGCGTCGCTTGCACACTGGTCATTTCTGATTGGATTTGTTGTGCCATTCGCTTCGTTAATCATTCCACTTGTGTTATACAACACGACAGGAAAAGATGATCCATTTGTCAAAGCAAATGCAAAAGAAGCATTAAACCTCTTTTTGTTTTCTGTCATTATGGGAATTGTGTTTGGTTTACTTATTCTTGTATTGATTGGAATCCCGCTTCTCATTTTGCTTGGACTCTACATGATTGTCTTTCAAATCATCGCTGCAATTCAAACAATGAGCGCAAAGCAGGGCGATCCTGTGTATACATACCCATCGATTTTTCGTTTGATTCAGTGATTTTCGATCCCGTGTTGATTGCATCTTTTTGGGTGATGATGACTCTGCTTTCAAAAATCACTGACACCATACTGTCAGGGTGACGAGAGATTGCAGAT
>JACKQG010003697.1_pt1 | contig 18466 bp, 14 predicted proteins | sample 8237621 | NCBI WGS metagenome assembly JACKQG01 (sample SAMN15677084, study PRJNA649215) | marine metagenome | biome: marine; feature: Black Sea; material: saline water; isolation source: suspended particulate matter (SPM) from the Black Sea western gyre | collected 2013-06-09/2013-06-10 | depth... | reverse complement strand
TGGTTGAAAGAGCTCCCGGAGTCAGTGTCGAAGAGATACAAAACGCGACAGAAGGAAACCTGATCGTGGAGGGTGAAATTCCGGAGATGCAGGTATAGTGTGTTTCGTCATTAAGGTCATTAAGGGAAATAGCGAAATACAGTAATATGAAAAGCGAATAGCGAATAGCGAAAAACAAGTATATGAATTTTCCAAAGAAAGTAACCCTTGGTGATATTACGGTACGGGATGGATTTCAGCACGAAGAGAAGTTCATTCCAACAGAAGCAAAGATCTGGCTGGCTGAACAGTTGATTTTATGCGGTTTCAGGCATATTGAAGTGACGAACATGGGCAATCCGAAGGGAATGCCGCAGTTTAAAGATGCTGATGAGGTGCTGAAAGGTATCAGAAAAAGCAAAAAGGTCTCTCATCTTCTGGACCAGGTTTCGTTAACTGTAATCACCATCCGGGAACGTGCTATTGAACGTGCTATCGAAGCGAGGAAAGAGGGCTGGGGGCCTGATCGTATCCTGCTGATGGTCTCCACAAGTGAGTCGCACCACCGGACCAACTCAGGGCTGAGCCTGGAGGATTATTGGAAGATGGCTGAGAAATACATCCCGCTTGCTCATGATGCAGGATTGAAAGTTAACGGGACAGTAAGTACCATCTGGGGTTGTCCTATTGAAGGGCCGACTGAGCTGAGCAAAGCCATTGAGTTCACCCAGCGCTGGCTGGATATCGGCGCCAACGACGTAGAGCACGCTGATCATGATGGTTCTGCTTCTCCCGATAGAGTTTTTAACTATTTCTCTATGTTGCTCGATTCAGGTGTCAGGGTAGAGAAACAGATTGTCCATTTTCATACAACCCGTGGTTGGGGACTGGCTAACGTGCTTGCCGCCTTGCAGGCAGGTATGGTCAATTACGAATCAACTCTGGGTGGTATCGGCGGACAACCGGCCAACTTTGTTGATGGTGTTCCCGTTGCCGGAACTGGTGCTTATTACTACAAAGATCCAAACCTTGTCGGATTGGTCTCTACGGAGGATATGGTTGTGATGATGGATGAGATGGGGATCGATACCCAGCTCGACATAGATAAAGTAATTGAGACAGGCGAGATGGTAGAACGTATCGTGGGTCGACGTCTCCGGTCTGAAGCAATCAAGAACGGGCGTATCCCGAAATCTCTCAGTGGCCGGTGATGGTCAGAATAATCGAATCGCCCCGTGAAGCGATGCAGAGCCTGCCATATGTTATCCCAACCGATCGCAAAGTCAGGTATCTCAATGAGTTGCTGAAGGTAGGATTCGATACTGTGGAACTTGGGAGCATGGTCTCTCCGCATCTAATCCCTCAACTGGCCGATACCGTTGCGGTAATACAACAACTCGATTTCGCAGATACACGATCAAACGGGATGGTACTCGTAGTGAATTCCCAGGGAGCGGAGAAAGTGACAGAGGTCGACGGGATTACTCATCTTTGCTACCCCTTTTCACCCTCGGCTGTTTTTCTGAAGAAAAATCTCAATACCACCCCGGAGAAAGCAATTCAGACGATTGAAGATCTGTTGAATATAGTAGTCCGAAGGAACAGGCTACTGATTGTCTACCTCTCCATGGGATTCGGGAATTCATATGGAGATCCGTGGAACCTGGATATCCTTCTGAAAACGATAAGCACCCTGAGGGAAATGGGTATCAGACAGATCACCCTTTCCAATGTCTCTTTAGAGATCTCTGCCGAGCTGGTCCGGGATGTCTACACCACGATCATCCCAGCTTTCACTAATATTGAATTCGGTTTGCATCTTCATACTATTTCGGCAAGCTGGAAACAAAAAGTGGAAGCAGCCTGGGATGCCGGATGCCGGATATTCGATTCCGTAATCCATGGCATTGGTGGATGCCCTATGACCGGAGAGGAGTTGTTGGGGAATCTTCGAACGGAGTACCTGATCCGATTTCTGAATGAACGAAAAGTCCAGACATCTGTTGATCCTGTACTTTTTGAAAAATCCCTTGAGCTTGCCAGTGAAATATTCAATTAGAACTAGTATATTTGGATGCTCGATGCTCGATACTCGATACTCGATGCTCGATGCTCGATGCTCGATGCTGGATGCTGGATGCTGGATGCTGGATGCTGGATGCTGGATGCTGGATGCTGGATGACTGGAAGCCTTGAACCTTGAATCTTTAACTAATGTACGTTACCGAAGAACACGAAATGATCCGGAAGACAGTCCGGGACTTCGCTGAACGGGAGATCCGTCCAGTTGCGCAAGAACTCGATGAAAAAGGCCAATTCTCGTTGGAGCTAACCAAACGAATGGGAGAACTGGGGCTTTTTGGGCTAATCACTGAGACAAAATATGGCGGTTCAAACATGGATATGCTTGCCTATGTCATTGCTACGGAGGAACTCGCACGTATTGACGGTTCGCATGCGGCCACACTGGCAGCTCACATTTCACTGGGGATGGGCCCGCTCATGAACTTCGGTTCTGATGAACAGAAACAAAAGTACCTTCCCATGCTTACGACCGGGGATGCACTATGGTCATTTGGCCTTACGGAACCCGATGCCGGATCTGATTCACGCGGCACCAAAACGAATGCCCGGGTGGAAGACGACCACTGGATCATCAACGGGTCAAAGATCTTCATTACCAACGGAGCTTCTTCGATCAACAAAGGGACCACTGTTCAGGTTGTTTCGGGTGAAAAAAACGGAAAGAAAGAGTTTACCACTATCCTGGTAGATGCCGATACACCCGGATTCAAACGGGTTCCTATGCACGGTAAGATGATGTGGCGTGCTTCCGACACTGCAGAACTATATTTCGATGACTGCAAAGTGCCCTACTCCAACATCCTTGGTGAACGTGGTCAGGGATCAAAGATAATGCTGAACACACTCGACAGCGGCCGGTTGGCAATCGGAGCTATGGGGCTCGGCTGTGCCCAGGGTGCATTTGAGATGTCGTTGCAGTATTCGAAAGAGCGCAAACAATTTGGGCAGCCCATCGGCCATTTCCAGGTCAATACCTTCAAACTGGCCGACATGGCGACCAAGATCGAACTGGCCCGGAATCTTCTTTACAAAGGCGCCTGGCTGAAATCGGAAGGGAAACCGTTTGCGAAGGAAGCTGCCATGGCTAAACTCTATTGTTCAGAAATTGCCCGCGAAGTGGCTGATGAAGGCGTCCAGATCCATGGCGGATACGGGCTGATGAAAGATTATCCTATTGAACGTTTTTACCGCGACCAGCGCCTCCTCCAGATCGGCGAAGGAACTTCAGAGATCCAGCGGCTTGTGATTGCCAGGTACATTGGGGTGTTTGATGAATAGGGGTATCACATATTCGCAATAATCTCACCGCCGAACTCCGAACATTTCAGTTTGGTAGCTCCTTCCATGAGGCGATGAAAATCATAGGTGACACGTTTTTTGCCGATCGCACATTTCAGTCCTTTGATAATCAGGTCGGCAGCCTCCTGCCAGCCCATGAATTCAAGCATCAGCACTCCGGAGAGAATCACCGATCCCGGATTGACCTGGTCTTTACCCGCATACTTGGGTGCGGTACCATGTGTCGCTTCGAAAATAGCCTGACCGGTTATATAATTGATATTGGCTCCCGGTGCAATTCCGATTCCGCCAACCATCGCTGCCAGAGCGTCGGAGATGTAGTCACCGTTCAGGTTCATCGTAGCAATGACCGAATATTCTGCTGGTCTGGTAAGGATCTGCTGCAGAAAAGCGTCGGCGATCACATCCTTGATGATGAGTTTACCGGCTTTGATGGCTTCATTCTGTGCCGCGTTGGCTGCTGCTTCACCCTCTTTTTCCTTGATGATGTCGTACTGCTGCCAGGTAAAGACCTTATCACTGTATTCACGTTCAGCCAAATCGTAACCCCACTGTTTAAACTGACCCTCGGTGAACTTCATGATGTTGCCCTTGTGGACCAGGGTCACGGAGCCACGTTTGTGTTTCAAGGCATATTCGATGGCTGCCCTTACCAACCGGTCTGTCCCCTCTTTGGATATCGGTTTGATACCAATTGAAGAACTTTCCGGGAAACGGATCTTTTTTACTCCCATCTCCTTTTTAAGAAAGTCGATGACTTTTTTTACTTCAGGTGTGCCGGCCATCCATTCTACCCCTGCATAAATATCTTCTGCGTTCTCTCTAAAGATCACCATGTTGGTAAGCTCAGGCCGTTTCACCGGAGAGGGAACGCCTTCGAAATACCTGACCGGGCGGAGACAGGTATACAGGTCGAGGATCTGTCTCAAAGCCACATTCAGCGAACGAATCCCACCTCCAACAGGAGTGGTTAAAGGTCCTTTGATGGCAACCAGATACTCCTTGATGGTATCCAGCGTCTTCTGGGGAAGCCACTCCCCGGTCTGGTCAAATGCTTTCTGGCCGGCTAATACCTCTTTCCAGATAATCTTCCGTTTACCGCTATAAGCTTTTTCTACTGCAGCATCCAGTACGCGGACACTGGCATTCCAGATATCAGGGCCTGTGCCGTCACCTTCAATAAAAGGAATCACAGGATGATCAGGGACAATCAGGTTCCCATCTTTGATAGTAATTTTTTCACCAGTCATACGATTGAGTTTTTCAATGGTTAATTATTCTTTTTCAAGGGATTGATTCATCTGTCTATTGCACCTGCAAATTTATTATATTTAATTGGTAAATTTGTGTTCACGTTATATAATAATTAAACTATGCTGATCGATTTAAATCTGGTCCGGGAAACTTACCGGAAACTGGCTTCCGGGGTGGAAACCACAAGGAAGCAATGGAACAGGCCTCTGACACTGACCGAGAAAGTTTTATATGGCCATTTATCTGACAGGTTCCCTGCCGAACCATATTTACGGGGAACTGATTATGTGAATTTCCTGCCCGACCGGGTAGCTATGCAGGATGCTACCGCACAGATGGCCTTGCTGCAGTTTATCATTGCTGGCCGTGACACGACTGCTGTTCCGGCTACAGTTCATTGTGATCACCTGATTCTGGCCAAAGATGGAGTGAATGATGACCTTCCTCAGGCGTTGCAAACAAACAGAGAGGTCTATCATTTCCTCCAGTCTGTTTCTGCCAGGTATGGCATTGGTTTCTGGAAACCGGGTGCAGGGATCATTCACCAGGTAATCTTCGAGAACTACGCCTTTCCCGGCGGGATGATGATCGGTACCGATTCTCATACACCCAACGCAGGGGGCCTGGGGATGGTTGCAATTGGTGTAGGCGGCGCCGATGCCGTTGATGTCATGTCGGGTGTACCGCTGGAGCTGAAGATGCCAAGAGTAATGGGGATTGAGCTCACCGGCAAACTCAATGGCTGGGCAAGTCCGAAAGATGTGATCCTCAAACTGGCCGGGATACTCACTGTAAAAGGTGGTACCGGTTTCATTGTCGAATACATTGGCGAAGGAGCTGAAAGCCTATCCTGCACCGGTAAAGGAACCATTTGCAACATGGGAGCTGAGATCGGAGCCACCTGCTCCCTCTTTGCTTATGATCCGACGATGAAAGCATATCTCGATGCTACTGGAAGAAAGGGTATCGCAGACCTTGCAGATGAATATGCGCACCTCTTAGAACCGGATGCCGAGGTAATGAAAGACCCGGAGACCTATTACGACCAGTACATTCGGTTAGACCTCTCCACCCTTGAACCCTATGTGAACGGACCCTTCACCCCGGATATGGCTACACCAGTTTCGGAGATGGGCGCTTTTTTACGGAAAAACAACTACCCGGAGAAACTGGAAGTAGGACTGATCGGTTCCTGTACCAACTCCTCTTACGAAGATATGACCCGGGCGGCCTCTGTTGCCAGGCAGGCAGGTGAAAAGAACTTAAATGTCAAATCTGAATACATCATCACTCCCGGATCGGAACAGATCAGGTATACATCCGAGCGTGACGGATTGCTGGATGTATTTGATGAAATCGGTGGCGTGGTGATGGCCAATGCCTGCGGGCCCTGCATCGGTCAGTGGGCACGTCATGTAGATGATCCAAGCGTGAAAAATTCCATCATCACCTCCTTCAACCGGAATTTTGCCAAGCGCAACGACGGGAATGCCAGCACCCATGCTTTTGTTGCCTCTCCCGAGATCGTAACAGCCATGGCGCTCGCCGGCACCCTTGCCTTCAATCCGTTGAAAGACAAACTTCTCAATGAAGATGGTGTCGAGGTGTTGCTTGATGAACCTTCCGGCTTTGAACTCCCTCCAGGCGGATTTGAGGTAAAAGAGACCGGTTTTCTGGCACCTCCCGATGATGCTGAAGATATTGTTATTGAGGTAGATCCAGAATCCGAACGGCTTCAGCTCCTGGAACCGTTCACTCCATGGGATGGAGAAGATCTGAAAGGATTGCGTTTATTGATCAAGGCCAAAGGAAAATGCACCACCGACCACATCTCCATGGCAGGACCCTGGTTGAAATACCGGGGCCATCTCGACAACATATCCAACAACCTCCTTATGGGAGCTGTCAACGCCTTTAACGACAAAACCAATTCGACCAAAAACCATGAAACAGGAGAGTATCGCGAGGTTTCAAAAGTCGCACGTGATTATAAAAGCAAGGGCCTCTTCTCTATGATCGTGGGGGATGAGAACTACGGAGAGGGCTCATCACGAGAGCATGCAGCTATGGAACCACGTTACCTCAACGCCAGGGTAGTATTGGTAAAATCGTTTGCCCGCATCCACGAGACCAATCTGAAAAAGCAGGGAATGCTGGCTCTCACATTCAGTAATCCCGATGATTATAATCTCATTGAAGAGGACGATACCTTTGATATCATCGGATTGAAGACCTTTACACCAAGTGTTCCATTGAAGGTAGTGATTCATCACGCCAATGGTTCATCTGACGAGATTGAAGTCAACCACAGCTATAGCGATTTGCAGATAAAATGGTTCAAGGCAGGAAGTGCATTGAACTATATGAAGTCGAAAGACGAGGGATGAGGAACGAGGATCGTAGGAAGTAGGACGTGGGACGTAAAACCGTTTGACCTTTTGACCTAATGGCTAATGGCCAACTCACTATGACCAAAAAAAAGCTCTACCGATATTATTTGATTCTTCTTCTTACTTGTTTTCCTTTCACAGTGCTCATCTCCCAAACCCGGACCAACCTGAGGCAGACCGGAGTGAAGCAGATTCAGCAAGGGCTGTATCTGGATGCGTTAAACACCTTTAACGATGCGATCCGGCGAGAGCCTTCAGCATCGGATCTCTATTTTTTCAGGGGATATGCTAAATACGGACTGGATGATTTTATCGGTGCGGAGATGGATTATACCAGATCCCTTGAACTTTTCCCCTATCAACCTGATGTCTATATCAACCGGGCCATTGTTCGAAGTCAGCAGGATAAATTGGAGGGCGCTTTCGAAGACTTTTCCAGTGCCCAGGAGCTCGACAGCACCAATGTGACCATCTATATCAACCGGGCCAGGATCAACCTTGTTGCGAAAAATTTCAATGCCTGTATTCACGATTGTTACAGTGCCATTGATCTCGAAGAGACAGACGAACTGGTTTACCTGATCAAGGGAAGCGCGGAGATGGGATTAGGAAATCACTATACAGCGATAACATCCTTCCAGAAAGCGCTGATGATCAATCCCAACAATGTTTTTGGCCCGATTCAGTTGGGTGTCGTATGGATGGAGCTGAAGCGAGCCGATTCGGCCATTTTCTATTTCAACCAGGCGCTGCAGCTTGATTCCAATAACATCTACGCCCTTTTCAACCGGGCCTTGGTACTGATCAACAGCAAGGATAAAGAGGGGGCTATTAAAGACCTCAACCGGATTATCGCTCTCAGTCCGTATAATTCATATGCTTATTTCAACCGGGCTGTCATCATGAGTGAGGAGAAGGATTTCGAGGCAGCCATCCGTGATTTGACTGCCGTAATCCAGTTGAATCCGAGTAACCTCATCAGCTATTATTACCGGGGATTGCTGAAGACAGAAATCAACGACTTCGAGGGTGCGATAAAAGATTTCACTAAAACCGTTGAGCTCTTTCCCGATTATGCTGATGGTTTTATGGCCAGATCGAGGGTAAAAGATCAGCTCAAAGACAAGAAAGGGGCAGCGATCGATTATCAATTTGGGATGGAGGCTGTGAAACGAAATCAGAACAGGCCCGACACCCTGGCTTTTGATGAGAAGAACTACCTGGAGAATCTGATCAAGCTCACCGGAAACTTCGAAGAGATGAATACCATGACCAGCAAGTTTCAGAACCAGTATGTCGATATTCAACTGGCACCGGTATTCAATCTTTTTTTCGGACAGGCACCATACGACCAGATCGAACTTTATGACTCCTACCCCAAAGAACACTTTTACACCAGTATCATATCCCTGGCCAACCGGTCATACCTTCAGACTGACTCGGCCAGGAAATTGATCATCACAAGACAGACCCTTCTTCTGGATTCAGTTTCACGAAATCCGGAATCGTACCTCATCAGGGCAGTCACATACACCGGACTGAAAGAGTATGAACTAGCCATCAGGGATTGTGACTCAGCACTATCCCTTGATGCTGATTTTGTGTTGTTATACTTTGCTCGCGCCAACGCCTTCTACGAATTGTATCACGATCACCTGGAGGAGTTAAAAGCTAACGAGAGGGTGGGCATCGTGACATCACCTGAGCCTATTGAGGATTCGATCCAGATGCAAGAAGATGCTATGCTGCTGGAGGCGATGTTTCTGGATTACAAAAAAACGATCCTTCTTGATCCCGGCTTCCCGTTTGCCTATTACAACCGGGGGGTTGCTCTGGCCAGCCTGGGGAAGTATAACGAAGCGTTGTTCGACTTCCGGCGAGCGGTTGACCGGAAAAAGAACTTCGCTGAAGGCTTTTACAACCTGGGATTGATCCACATATTACTGAAAGATACCGATCGGGGGTGCATCCACCTCAGTAAGGCCGGTGAGCTTGGTGTCGCAGATGCATACAGGGTTATGAAGCGGTTTTGTTATGATTAGATGCTGGATCCTGGTTGCTGGATCCTGGATCAGTGTCATACATATATGCCAGAAAGTTCCTGGATCTCCTCCTCCGCAAGTTTGAATTTCATCGCACCGGCATTTTCCTTAGCCTGTAAAACTTTAGTGGCACCAGGGATAGCAACTACGGTGTTACCATGAACATGGATCGTCCAGTTGAGTGCAATCTGAGCCGGGGAAACCTGGTATTTTACCCCCAGTTCTTTAAGCAGGTCGATGACCGGTTGGCTTTTTTTCATCCCTTCGGGTTTGAAAGAGGCTGAGTTCTTTCGTAAGCCAATGTTCTTCAGAAGTTCCGGGTTGTCATGGAACTTTCCGGAAAGAATACCTTGTGCGAGCGGAGAGTACGCAATAATGGTGATGCCAAGCTTTTTTGCCGTTTCCAGTACGCCATTTTTTTCAATCTTGCGATTAAGCAGACTGTAACGTACCTGATTCGAGACCAGGGAGAGACCATGTTTATCAAGCTCCTCTGCAGCTTTCCGCATCTGTTTTTCCGAAAAATTACTGACACCTACATGCCGGATCTTCTGTTCTTTTACCAGCTCTGCCATCTTCTTCATCTCTTCGCGGACTGAGGAGAATCCGTAGGGCTGATGAACCTGATAAAGGTCGATGGGGAAGGGATTGAGTGCTTCGATCCGTTTGTCGATGGTCTTGATGATGTTCGCCGCAAACCGGAACAAGGGCAACCACTTTGTCGCAACAATTATGTCGCCAGGTTTTTTTCCTGCGTGTTGAAGTGCACCTGAAAGAGCCAGCTCAGAGGCGCCGTTGCCGTACATCTCGGCTGTATCGAACCAGTTGACACCCATATCCAGGCTCACTTGTACAATCTCCCGAATAACCTTATCATCCAGGTCGGGCCAGAATTTCCCGGCCAGGTTATTGCGTTTACTGAACTGCCAGCAACCTAATCCGATAGGGGAAATTTTCAGGTCAGACTTGCCTAAATGTCTGGGAGAATTAATTGATGTCATATGGTTGGATTTTTATAGTCAAAACTTTAGGGATTTTCCCTAATTCCATCATTCCGGTTGTCGTCTTGCTTTTACTTCTAATCTCAGATCATCAGCATACCAGATACTCTTACCCGGGCTCCAGATAAAAAACTTCAGCATGTAATTTGGCATCCTGTATTCCTGTGGAATCTTGTAGTTAAAATGACCCAGGAACCACTCTCCGGAGTTGAACTTCCCGGGTGTCAGGTATTCCGATTTCCACTCTATCCGTTCACCGGTCGGTTTGTCATGGATCTCCATGACCAGGTGGATTCGGGAATCCTGTTCTGTTGCATAAAGCATCGTGGTAAGATCCAATTCGCTCAATCCGTTCAGCTCGATTGTATCGAAATCGATGACAAACCCCGGGGAGAAGTTGTGGGTCTCGGAGAGGATCAGACTTCTGGATCCACCGTTTACAATAGAATCGGAGAAGAGGTCATACCGGCCGGTGACAGGTGTTTCAAAATCATGGGCTGCGGAGAAGATTACTACATCCCGGGTATTCAGCTCTTTCGCTCTCTGTTTTTGATCTGCTTTGAAGAAAAGGAAAGCAAAGCTTCCTACCACCAGGAGTAAGAGAAACAGGAATCTTCCCAATCGTGCTTTTCTCATCTCTGGCGTCCCGATCCATCTTCTTGTTGCTCCCTCGGTGTACATCATCAAAAAAGCTACCCCGGATGCGGTGATGACAAAGAACAATCCGATAACCATGGAGACCAGAGGCGCTTCAAGCTGATTTGCCAGGTTGATGAAAGGAGATCTTAGAAACCCGTGACAAGCAAACAGGTACATAGATATTACACCGATCCAGGAGATCCCTGCAAAGAGGTTTTTCATCCGGTGTTTCCGGCGAACCAGCGACTGGATCACGACGAAGAGGATGATAGCAGCGCCCAGGTTGGCATAGGGCCATAGCCATTCGTAGATGTTTCCGCCTGCAAAGATCAGGATAGCAAGGATAAAAATCCATAAGGGAAGCTTTATCTGTTGTCGTGAAGCCAGGAAGATCCCAAGGCAAAATTCGGGCATATGACCAAGAAACATCATGTATGGATTCAACTTCACATCCACCAACGGCTGGTATAAGAAGATAGCAAAGAGGTAACCGATGATGACCAGTCCGGCCAATCCCACCCATCCTCGCTTCTTATTAATCCAGAAAAGAAGCGGGAAGACCAGGTAAAACTGGAAGATAAAGGAGTAGAACCACCAGGGGCCGGTGATCACCATGGCTTTCCCGGGGATCAGGTTAGCGAACAGGGTGAATTGGATGCCCATATCTGCGAGAAGGGGCATCCCGATCAGCTCTCCGGTAGAGACCAGAGTAAATAGGATAAAGATGATCCCGGCGAAGACCAGGGAGGGATATAGCTTATCGAAGCGATGGAGTACAAAACGGCCATATCCAGGGTGTTTTTTCTGATACGACAGAGTCAGACCGTATGCGCTTATCATGATAAATGCCTGAACACCATAATGCCCCAGGAAATTGAAAAAGATGTGAAAGAGCTCCAATGGATTGGTTCTCAGAAAAATATAGCTTCTCATGATGTATGAGGAGGAGAACCAGAATTCATTTTCACCGATGATCGGATTGACCCATCTGTAATAGTTGTGCAGGATAATCAGGAGAATCGCGATTCCTTTAAGGAAGTTGGTATCTTCTCTGGAGAAAGGGCGGATAAGAATGCTCCATTTCATGCTCAAAAATAAGAAAACCGGAATAACATTCACGCACTTTTCTTAACTTGCAGCTTCAATTCAAGCTTATGAAAATTATTGAAGTCACCAATAAACAGACCCGTAAAGAGTTTTATGATGTAGCCCGAACACTCTACAAGCAAGACGAAAACTGGGTTTGTCCGTTAGATCTGGACCTGGAAGGAATATTCGATCCGGAAGAGAATAGTCTTTTCAAAGATGGAGATGCAATCCGATGGGTATTGAGAGATGATGCCGGCAAAACCCTCGGGAGGGTGGCCGCTTTCTACAATCACGACAAAGCCTCGAAACACCAGCAACCTACCGGGGGAATGGGATTTTTTGAGTGCATCGATGACAAGGATGCAGCTTTCATCCTTTTTGATGCCTGTAAAAACTGGCTGACAGACCATGGCATGGAGGCAATGGATGGCCCGATCACGTTCGGCGAGAACATTACCAACTGGGGATTACTTGTCGATGGATTTTCACCACCCGTTTATGGAATGCCATACAACTTCCCTTATTACAAAGATCTCTTTGAAGCATATGGGTTTAAAACTTATTATGAAGAATACTCCTATGAACAAGAGATGGATGTTCCTTTCCCTGACCGGCAGGTGAAGTTTGCCAACCATATGCGTGACAAGTTCCAGTTTGAGCATTTCTCTTTTGCTAACCAAAAGAAGCATCTCACCGACATCTGTACCATTTACAATGCTGTGTGGTCCGATTTTCATGAAGATTATACTCCACTCGATTATTCGGAGATCGAGAAGGTCATGAAGAAAGCAAAACCGATCATCAACGAAGAGCTAATCTGGATTGCATACGACAACGGAAAGCCTGTGGCTCTGGTCGTGGTTTTTCCGGATGTAAACCAGATCCTGAAAAAGCTGGGAAACGGCCAGTTGAATTTCTGGAATAAGCTGAAGTTCTTGTATTACAAAAAAACAGGGACAGTCACCCGGGTCCGGCAATTTCTTACCGCCGTCATCCCTGATTACCAGCGTTCGGGAGTTATTGGGGCTCTCTTCATGACAATGGTCGACGCGGTAAAACGCAACAAGTTCAAGATTCTCGACATGTCGTGGGTTGGTGATTACAACACCACCGTCAACAAGATCTACCGCTTGCTGGGGATGCAGGTTGCCAGAACTCATATCACATTCAGATACATGTTTGATCCAGAAAAAGAGGTGGTTCGGTTCACGAATATCGAAACCGAAAAGCATAAGAGGCTGGAGAGGTAGATTTGTTAATAAACTTGTGCAAAGAATTCCCTGAGTAGCTGGTCGGTGACTATCGCAAACCATTAATTTTACCTGGAATTGTGGTCTTTCATGAAGGTATTCAAAAAGGCATATTTGATTCTTTGGGTATGCTGGTTTACTCTCCCGGCAACATTCTCACAGACCTACTCATTCAAGATTAATCAAGGTTCTCCCTATGCCAATACCGGCCAGTTGGGCCTCACGATCGGCCCTACATTTTATACTGGTGAATTGAATTCGGGTAATTTCAGTTTTAGTCGATCTACCAGTCTGGCACTCAGTTTTTATGGCCAGTATCACATCAGTAATGTCGTTGGTTTCCGGGTACAGCTACTGGGTGGATTCCTGAATGGGGGTTCACGAACCATTGTCCTCGATGAAAGTATCATCGAGGAGTCATTCTCCGGCGCATTCCTTGAGGGAACATTCAACGGGATTCTCAATCTCTCCAACCTGATATCTCATTACAAACCTACACGTAAGTTCTTTTTTTACGGGCTTCTCGGGATAGGTTATGGAGGATGGTATTCCAGTATGTTGAATAAGGTTTACGATTTTGACTCACTGGAGTTTGACAATCCGTTACAGAATTTCAACGCAGCAACCTTGCTTCCGATTGGTTTGGGATTCCAATACCGCATCGGTTCCAGGATTAGCCTGGGAATGGAATACACGGCACGTTTCTACTTTTCCGACATGCTTGACAATACTGTGGGCCTCTACAGAAACGATATCATTCACTATCTTTCATTTGGCATCGCACTCAACCTCGGGACAGGGAAGAGGCAGCCACAACTGCCCAGGAGACCGTCTCCCCTGCTACCGGATCCATACATCCAGCCAACTCCCTGTGATCCCCCACCTGTCATGAATCCACCACCCCAAAGGCAACCGGTTGAAACATACGACTACGTGGTTCAGGTTTTTGCTTTCGCCCAGCACAAATATACAGCTGAGTGGATCGAGAAACGCTACCGCATACCTGTTCCCGTTCGCCTGGAACGAGATGGGTATGTGCGTCGATACCTTGTAGGAAACTGCAACAACCTGTTATGCGCTGACAGGCTACGGGATCAAATGATTCAGGCTGGTATCCGGGATGCCTTTATCGTAGCATATAAAGATGGTGTGCGTGATCACATCATCCGAAGATAAATGAAGTTAGTTTAGTGGCTCCAGATGCATCAGAAGCTTTCCGTTGATAGCCAGGTCAATCCAATCAGCAGGCACAGGCCCGTTCAGTTCCCCAAACACCCTGAAGTAGAAAAAGGTCGTACCAAGATAGGGACGGATGTTGGTGTTGTTGACGATTAACACCACAGTTGTGGCTTCCGGGTCATTATTGACCACAGTTCCTACTTCCCGGGCAGGAAGAAATTCTGGATTGTCGGAAATCTCCCCGCGAGCGGATTTCAACCAACCGAATGTAACTGTTGAGGGTTGTACGATGCTGACTGTACATTCGATGAATTGCGTATTGCCTACCACACCGGGATCGAATCCATTGGCGTGGAGAATACTGTCGAGGTTAGCTTCAATGGATCCGGAGTAGAGAAGCTCCTCTCCACTTTTCGTTGCTGAAGGTGTGAAGGTACTAATTGTAGTTGGCAGTGTATATAAGACATCGAATGCAGTGATCTTTTTCACCTTGTTGCAGGAAGAGAAGTGAAGGATGGGGATTACCATGATCGCAATCAGGACGAAATAAAGACGTGTTTTCATTTGGAATGTATTTAAACGTGCAATATACGAAATAAAAAACGTAAAAGCAATTTTGTATATTGCATGACCAATTTATACGATACAAAATGAAGATTATTTCCACAGAACAAATGACCAAGCCCATCGGGCATTATTCACAGGTCATCGAACACAACGGAATCATTTACCTGTCGGGGCAGCTGCCGGTTGACCCGGAGACAAAAACAATCCCTGAAACAATCGAAGAACAGTCCAGCCTGGTTTTGTCGAAGATAGCTCAATTGCTAACCGAAGCAGGCAGCAGCAAACAGCAGGTGCTTCAGATGCGGGTGTATATCTCTGATATCGCTCTCTGGGATCAGGTTAATGATGTCTACAGCGAGTTTTTTGGCGATCACAAGCCGGTTCGATGCATCGTTCCAACCCGGGAGCTGCATTTCGGCAGCCTGGTTGAGATGGAGGCGACAGCAGTTGCAGGCGATGAATACCCCACCCCGACCCCTCCCCAATAAGGGAGGGGCAATTGAGGGAACAACGAATGGTCAGTCTGGTTGCTTCCAGATATTACTGTTTCACGAATTTTTGCGTGGCTGATCCTGTGCTGGCGCTGACTGCGAGGAAATAAAGTCCGGCAGGCAGATTGCTGACATCGATACGATGGGATCCTGCATTCGTTCCGATTGGGACTTTTCTCTTAATCGCTTTTCCGGACAGATCGAAGATGGTTATCTCATTTACGGATATGTCGCTCTTAACGGAAACATGAATCCATTCGTATGCCGGATTGGGATATAGCGACTGGACAATAGATCCAGGATCTGCTTCCGGTTCAGGAATGCCAACTACGGTCTCACGGTAGTCGATAGCAATGGCTTCCGTACTGATGCCGGTTGCATAGGAAGTGATGGAATCTCCGGCCAGATTTGCCACAAGGCAATATCCCGGACTCAAGTAATCACCAATATTGACATAGAATCGATCGTTGATGGTATCAAATGCGGCTGAAGTGATGTAGATAAAACCGGCAGATCCTGGATCCGGGATCCGGGATGTATCTGCTATCTCCATCGTGGGGAGGTGGATTATACCAATTCCTTCGTTCATCATCACAAAGAGGTTTGAATCGGAGAGCTCGACACCATATCCCATTGTTACACCGAAGAGGTAATTCTTAAACGTAGCCGTGACAGGATCGTACATGGTGATGCTGCCCTGTTCAGGTGCTCCGTAAGGAGTTTTGTTGACAGAGAGGATCTTCCCGTTGTAGAGATACAGATTGACAATTCCTACCGCTTCTGTACCCAGTTGAATCTCACGAACCAGTGTCCAGGTATTGGGATCGACCACCGCGATCTTTCCTTCTGTTCCCATCCAGCCGCCATTGACAGCAAGATATACCGAATCCGCTACTGAGATAATTTCCATGCAATCACCCGAGATCCCACCTATATTACTCACAAGCGAGAGGTCCCCTGTGTCTCTTATTGTTGCAAAATAATGTGCCACGGGATACTGTTTCGAGATCACCAGAAATCCATTGTAAACGCCCAGTTTATTGACCCCCGAATCGGCTACGGCAGTTACCCTCTCCAGTGTATTCAGATCGTATTTCGCGATTGAATCCTGCGCAGTCACATAGGCATACTTTCCCACGATCAGAATATCCTGGACCGACTGGGTGAAGATGGTTCCAAACAGATCAGATACCTGGCTTACCGGATTATATGTCTGGAGTGAAACATAGTCAAGAAAAGGAGGCATCGTTTCAAATCTGCCACTATTTCCTGTTACAACCTGTTTGACGTAATATTCCTGGTTGAAGCCAACCAGAGAGAGCATCATCATCAGTCCTAATGTAACAGACCTGTAAATTTTCAATCTTTTCATGGAAATTGATTTATTGATTTGTACCATGACCGGATTTCCTTTTCACTTTTCCAGATAGTCATCAGACCTAAGAACCATCTACAACTGGCACAAAAATAGAAAATAAATGGTTCGACCAAAGAAACAAGTTGATAATTATATCACTCATGTAGATCCAGTTTGTCAGTCAATTATCGAACAAGACACGAAATCACTTCGTAATTTTGTAACTTGCTCACCGAATCAGACGAAGAAGATCTTATGAAGAAATCCGGCCATAATGGTTCCCGAAGAGCAGTGGTGTTTGCACTGGTGGGTAACTTTCTCATCTTCGTTATCAAACTCGTCGTATCCTTAGTTACAACCAGTTCGGCGATGCTGGCCGAAGCGATCCACTCTTTTTCCGATTGCTTCAACCAGGTCTTTTTACTGATCGGTGATGTCAGGTCGAAACGGCCTCCCACCGAGCAGCATAGCTTCGGATACAAGCGGGAAGCTTTCTTCTGGTCGTTGCTGGTCGCGGTGGTATTGTTTTTTGTAGGAGCCCTTTTCTCCGTTTACGAAGGGATCCATAAGATCCTGAATCCGGAGGAGCTGCGGGAAATTTACTGGATCTATGTCGTGCTGGTGATATCTATCTTTATCGAAGCGCAAACATTCCGGGTCGCTTACAAGGAGTTTCGAAAAAGGAGTAGTAGGCCAATTCTGAAAGCGATCGAGGAGTCGACCGATACCAGCCTGATGGTGATCCTGCTGGAAGATTTTGCCGCACTGACCGGACTGGTCATTGTATTGATCACCACCAGCCTGGCTATATTTATCCCTATCTTCGATGCAATCGGCAGTATCCTGGTGGGTATTCTGCTTACGCTGATTTCTTTCAAAATGGCCCTTGAGATCAAACGATTGATTATCGGAGAGAGCATTCCACGCGAAAAGCGTATAATCATAAAAAAGATCCTTGACGACTATAAACTGGTGGAGCATGTGAACCAGATACAGACGATGGTTATCGGAAACGACAAGTACCTGGTCATTATATCGATCGACATTGATGAAGAGGCCACCGGTTATTATGTGGAAGATATCATCGATGAGATCAAGCAGCGGATCCTGAAAGCGATCCCGGAGGTAGAGAATATTTATATTGATGTCAAAGATCTGAGCAGAAGTTATACCTGATATTTTATGGATGCATTGTGGGTTATAATTAGTTTTATCGGAATCCTGGTTTCATTCCTGCTTCTCTGGAGGGTGACGAAATCGTTTTTCATTCCTTCCCTGGATATTATCGCCAGTAAACTGCGTATGTCGTCCAACATGGCAGGCGCCACCCTGATGGCTGCCGGTTCGAGCGCTCCCGAGCTGTCGATTGCTGTGTTTGCCGTGCTTCGTCCGGGAGAACACCTGGAGATCGGTCTGGGAACCATTATCGGGTCCGCTGTATTCAACATGCTCGTGATCGTCGGGGTGGTAGCCGTGATCAAGAAAGCTGTTCTGAAGTGGCAGCCCATCGCCAGGGATCTCCTCTCCTATTTCATTACGATCATTCTTCTCTCTCTCATCATGCTGAACGGAAGTATCGGTTTGCTTGAAAGTCTGGCCCTGTTTTTTATGTATATTCTTTATATTGTTTTTGTCTTCTTCTACCAGAGGATCTTCCCTTACAAAATTAAGCCTGATGAGTTTGTTGAAGAGAGGGACACTCCTGAAAATCAATCGCTGATCGCCCGGAAGATAAAACCTGTTGATCGTTTCCTGCAATGGCTATTTCCTGATGAAAAATACTACCTCCCTGTTTTCTTCATTTCGATCCTGATCATTTCCGGATTGAGCATCATCCTGGTGGA
>JACKQG010003696.1_pt1 | contig 18470 bp, 15 predicted proteins | sample 8237621 | NCBI WGS metagenome assembly JACKQG01 (sample SAMN15677084, study PRJNA649215) | marine metagenome | biome: marine; feature: Black Sea; material: saline water; isolation source: suspended particulate matter (SPM) from the Black Sea western gyre | collected 2013-06-09/2013-06-10 | depth... | reverse complement strand
GGTCTGCTTGAATCGGAAGGGCTGCTGAAGGAGGGCTCTTTCGAGGGGTTGCGACTGGAAGGCAAGGAGTTGCACGAAGTCAATGAGCTTCAGTGGGAGAACCTTTTGGAAAGAATGCTTTCTACGTCACCCATCAAAAAACTAAAATCATAGCATGAATTATTATTACAAATCACGATTTTTCTAATTTTGGGCGAACGTGATACAACTTACGGAATCAGGATCATGTTCTATTTCTGGCAAGGGAATTATTGGCTTTCAATAAGTTTAATAATCATCCTTGGTTAGTTGTTCTTATCTCGGAGGTAAGGTGGGCTAAAGAAGATGAGGTCAATCGGATTTCTACTTGTAGATTTCATTGCCTCCATCGATGATTAATATTACTTATTCAGCTTAGTGCTTCCTTTTACACATTCAGTTTTAATAGTTTCTTTCTTCGGGGGGTTCTTGTTTGGGTTGCTGCCTGCTTCAGTTCTCGGACAGGTGCCTTTGGCGGGCATCGAGGCAAATGCCACTTTGCCTAAACTTGAGTTAATTCCCTTAGAACGAAATGATGACGCTCTAACCCCGTTTGAAAAGTCTGAGCTTAGGCGGTTGTTTGGCTTGGACTTGCGGGAGTTGGCTCGGCGTCCCGTACACGGAGTTTTAGGTTACGAGCAAGAGTACTGGCGTAACCCTGCCTCGGTGCATGTTTTGCGACCGGACGACATCAGTCTCAACGGTCATGTCCTGACTGTGGAAGCTTTTCGTGGCGTGCCGGGCATGCACGTCACTCGTGGCACGGGTTACGACGATTTTGCCATTATGCGGAACTTCAGCGGTTCCTCCACGGAGAAGTTTCTCGCTATGGTGGACGGCAGGGAGGTTCTCCAAATTATGGGCGGAACGGTCAACGCGACGGGCGAGGGTGTTCCCTTGGAAATTTTGGATCGAGTGGAAATTATTCGCGGACCAGGCGCTTCCATTTGGGGCACGAATGCCGTAAGCGGCGTCTACAATGTCGTGACCAAGAGCGCTGCCGCCACGCAAGGAGATTCCGTGCGACTGGTCATTCGCGACGATGGCACTTTTCTCGGAGATTACGTTCACGGAGGTCAGGCGGGTGAGAATGCCTTCTATCGGGTTTGGTTCCGAGATCAGGAGTATGCCGAGGGCACCCTTAACTCCGGTTTGCCCGCCAAGGACGACGGTTACTTCCGCAAGGCTGGGTTCCGTTACGACAAAACCTTGTCGAGGGATCTTGATTTTACCTTTGCAGGCGCCTTGGGCAAACGGCGTGTGCATCACGTGTTGGATCTGAGTCAGCGACTTCTTTACATGAATTACGATCCAGACAAAGAACCCGATGCTGTTGACAATCCCCATGCGCTTGCAGCGATGGAAACATTTTTAGGGATGACTCTTCCTGCAATCGTTCCCTATGCCTTCGCTGTCGGAGGTGAAGATAATCTTAAGACGTTGGTTCCCTCGTGGCCAATATCTAGAGCTTCGGCAACGACAATGCCTGCCGGTTTAGGTTTCACTCGCTACGAATACTGGGGAGAAATGCCGCATGATGCAGGTCACCTGAGAGCCAAGCTTTCCGGGGTTACTGACTCGGATTTGGAATGGACATTGGCCGGATATGCCGAGCAATACAAAACCTTTCTCGGGCATGTCGGTCGACGTTGGGACCGCAAGCAATACGATCTCGACTTTAAGGCAAACAAACTCATTGGCGATCGCCATCATTTGGCCTTTGGTTTGGCCACTCGGCATATGGATTTCGATGTGGAGGACATTATGACGCCCCCTTGGGGATTCGATACCAACGACACTTTATTTACTCCTGCCAGTCCCAACATAACCATTCTGGATCATGGCGATAGTCCGACGAAGTTCGATCGTTTTTCAGCCTTCTTTCAGGACTCCTATGAGTTTAGCGACAGTCTGCTCTTATCCGCCGGGGCCAAATTCGAAGAGAGTGATCTCGCCGGCACCGGCGTTCAGCCTGGTGCCCGTCTTTCATGGGCCGTCAACGAAACAAATGTCTTGTGGTCGGCCTATTCTCGCGCTTATCGCACACCCTCATTGGTGGAGCGCTATTCCAAGGTGTCCTATGCCAGGGTATGGGTGCCGACTTCTGCCACAACGGGCTTCTGGCTTAACCAATCCTTCCCTGGAAACTCGGACTTGGAGAAAGAGGAAACTGATGCATTCGAAGTCGGTTGGCGATCCCAACCTCGTGACGACCTCACCCTCGAGTTGTCTCTTTATCACTACGATACGACAAACGCCATTTTTTCCGGTCCTCCCATTTACGAAGCCCACGACGTCAAGACTTCGGGTGGAGAATTCACCTTCGACTACAGTCCCTTCCACTACTGGACACTGAAGGGCGGCGCATCCCGCACCATCAGCAAGAAGGAAGGTGTGGAAACCGACAATTTCCCCAAGACCTTGGCCAATGTTTCTTCTCACCTTCGTTTGCGGGACGATCTCATCTTCTCGCAGAACTTCTACTACGCTGCCGAAAGAACGATCGCCTCCGCATACAATCCAATTTTCATTCCCGCCCATTTGCGGATGGACCTCGGGTTCATCTGGCGACCCGACGAGAGTCTGGAGATCGGCCTTTTTGGTCGCGACCTGCTCGACCCACATCACCCCGAAAACATGTATCAAGACCTGGAGCTCGAACCCGCCCGAGTCGAGCGCTCCTTCCTTTTATCCATAACCAAAAGATTCTAAATTTTTTATTTCCGTGCTTTCCCTGATTACCAGATTCAAACATTTCACAAAGGCGATGCGATTCGCGTCCTTCGCCATTGTGTCTTTTTGCGTCTGTTCCAATGCGAGTTTCGGGAAGACTGATTCTTCGGAGAATGCTCGGGCGGAGGCTCGTTTCAAGGCTGCTTACCTCGCGCACCTTCTTCACTATTCGACTTGGGCGGAGGAGGATTTGCCCAGTGCCGATTCCACCGTCGGGCTTGCCGTGGTGGGTGACGACCGCCACCATTTCGCCCAAGTTCTTTTATTCCTCATCGACGAATTGAAAATCACCATTCAAGGTCGCAAGGTGAAGGTATTCTCCCTGGCTCACATCCCGGATGCCGATGAGGAGAAAGAAATCTTTAAGGATTGCGCAGTCGTCTACTTCCTCAAGTCCGAGGAAAACAGATGGTCCGAATGTACCCTTTGCGACAAGAAAGGCGTACTAGCAATAGGCGAGGGGAGCAAGTATGCTCGTGAGGGAGCTTGTGTGAGCATTGTGCGATCACGAAATCGCTTGATGCTGTTGGTCAATCGCGAGGGTTTCACCTCTCGCAATCTCAAGGTGAGTTCACGTCTTCTTAGACTTCGCAGCGCAGTTGAGGTTTACAAAAAGGGCGGCTGCAGATTTCTCGTTATTTCAGCTCGGCCAACTTGATCTTTACTGTGCGCCGACCTTCCCCCTTCGAGTCGGCGACGTGAAGGAGTAACGTGTCCCCTGGCTTTTTCCTGCGTAGCATTTGCATGAAGGGTTCGATCCTTTCGAAGATCCTCTTGCCACCGACTTTCAGAATTATTTCCTCGTCCTTTAGTCCCGCCTTTGCCGCGACTCCACCTTTTGCTACCTGTCTTAGTAAAAGACCCTTCGTGTTTGGTTTGATTTTTTCCAAGAACTCGGGGGATTGTCCCCAGATTTCCTCAACTGCAGCCTGAATGGTCGGTGTGACGACCGTTTCCTTCTTTTTAATCAAGGAGCGAATGGCAGTCGGAGGGATGGCGGAAGCTATTCCTTGATGTACGTCGCCCAAGGTCATGGAGGCAACCTGAACGCCAATGATTTCGCCTTTGGCGTTTAGCCAAGGACCGCCTGACGTACCCCCGGCTCCAATGCCCGCGATGGCGAAGGTTTCGGCAAAGGCTCCGTCGTACCACTCGAAACTCGATTTTTTCTTAGCTACGTATCCCGTGATGAGAAGGTTGTGTCGAAATACGGGAGCTCCCAAAAGATAGCTTGGCCTTCCCTCGTTCGGGATGTTTCTTGCGACCTTAAGAAATGGGTATGGTTTTTCCCGTTTCGGTAGGGAAAGTAGGGCCAGATCATGCGAACGGTCCGTGCAAACCAGTTCCAGTGGATGGCGGCCGAGGGTAGGGGAAAGGGCCTCGTAACTCTTGCTCTTCTTGCGAATTACGTGGCAGGCGGTAAGGACAAGACCTTCTGCGCTCACGATGGCGGCGGAACCGTCCAAGCGTCCGCCTACGAGTATTTCCAAGCAGGCCGGGACTACCTTGGCGTAGAGAGGTTTTGCTTTTGACTTGTTGTCGTCGGCAGCAAGCATTGAGCCGACTGAAAGTAAAGCGATTATTGCGAGCAAATGAATGTTCATGGACTTTTGTTTCATGGTTTCCATGTAAAAGAGCAACAAATCACTTTGCCTAAGCTGAACATTTACGTAGATTTGCCGCCAATGAATCGTTTGCGCTTTAGGTTTCTCGTGGCTTGCTTGTTAATCCCGTTTAGCTCCTGCATCGAATTTGAAAGTCAGGAACTGGCTTATCATTATGAAAAGAAGGACGACACCTTGTTGGTTACCCTCAAGTACGAAGGCATTTACGGAGCGACCAAGGCCGGATTTGACGGTCGCTCGGATGACGTCGCTACGGACGAGCAATTGAGCGAGCAACAGGTGACGCAACTGGAATCGGTTCTTTCGGGTGGTCGCGCGTTTTTCTTCAACAACTGGATAAGCGAGTACAACCGAGCCGGTTTCGCCGAAGCCCTGCAAAAGGGCCAGGGTGGCGAGAAGCAAGGTGAAGTTTTCGGCAAGCCCGAGAAGAAACTCTTACGGGCCTTGCTGGACGACGTGAAGATTGAGAACATCGGTTTCTATCTCGATGAGAACAAGCGTTTGTGTGGAGCGCAGACCATGCGCATTTCTCATTTCACCAAATTCATTCGATTGGCGAACGAGGGTTTTCGCCGTCAGTTCGTGGCAAAGTTGCCGGAATTGCGTAAAGAACAGGCGGAGACCGTCAAGAGTTTCTTCAGCCGCGAAAGTATCGATTTACTGGAGAAGGCTCTCGAGGTCGATTACGACTTTCTTGTTCACGAGGGAAATCTGTTGCGCGTGCAGTTTCCGGTGACGAAGTTGGACTACGATCGTGTCGAAAAGGAAGGGGGAGAGGATCTGCCTGAAGGTTTTCGCCTCGATTTTCGAAAAGGTGTCGCAACTTTGGAAATGGGCGGTGTGGTCGACGAAAAGGTCGTCTTGCAAAAGAAATGCTTCACCGGTTATTCCCGCAATGCCCTCAACTATATTCGAGCAAAACATCCAAAGCTTCTCCATAAGCCCAAAGCAGTGAAAGGCGTTTTACCTCAATTTCTTTCGTTCGGCGTGGTCGGGGACTGAAAGGGTCTTTGTGCCTTAAGCAATGAATTTCTCGGAATGGTTTGAGGCGATTGTATGGTGGTTGATCGCGGTGGATTGCTGCGGTTACAACATCGTGGCTTGGGTCGGGCAGGACTGGTATGAGTCGAAGTTCGGGAAGTGTTCCCGCATATTTCCTGTGACCAAGGCGTTTGGTGTTTTTTACGGTGCTCTGGTGATTTGGCTGGGTACGGCTTTATATCGGGCCGGATCTCCTCTCCTCGGCGGTTGATTTATTCCGAAAAAAGGAAGTGGCTTGACTATGCCTCGATCTTTGCGAAATAGTAAAACTGAACATATTTACTGCGAACCCAATCTAATTATTCGCCATGTCTATCAATTACCGAGAAGCCAAACGCATTTTAAATAAGCAAGAAGAAGCCCGCGAGGTGATCAACAGTTATCGTGGTCTGGAAAGCATCGGCAAGCGGATGCAGATGAGAAATAACAAGGATCTGATTCTCAAGCTCTTCGAAATAGAGGAAGACAAAGCAATCGTTGAAGTATTTACCCACCTCAAGGTCCTATACGAAGAGCAATGGGGTGATGCCGAGGCAACGGCTCCACCCGAGAAGCCGGGTGTCGTTTCGGCAGATGGCTCGGAATCAGCGGATGCAGCTGCAGACCTCGACGATACGATTGCAACTCCTCTAGCCGAAGCTGTTCCCGCCGCTTAGTCTTCCTCCCTTTTCTTTCCCCATTGTGGAAAGGGTTTCTGCGAAATCTTTTTGTCCTAAATCATGACTCTTTGGCAATTATCTAATATAACATGACAATAAAAAGTATCATCACCAGTATACTCGCCGTCGGCTTTTCCGCCGCCGGGCTTAACGCCGCACCCGACTTCAACAAGGACATCCTGCCGATTCTACAGGAGAATTGCATCGATTGCCATGCCGCCCCTTACAAGAAGGGTACGCGACTTCGTAAACCGAAGGGTGGATACCGCGTCGATACTCGCGAGAACATCCTAAAGGGCGGCGAATCCGAAGAGGCCGGTGTGATTCCGGGCAATGCAGCGAAGAGTCAATTATACAAGCGCATTACTTTGGAGAAAGACCATGACGATATTATGCCCCCGAAGGGAGACCCCTTAACCCCCGCTCAACAAAAGATCATCAAGGATTGGATCGATGCCGGCGCCGCTTGGGCCCCCGGAGTTGTGCTCAAGCGCAAAGGCTAACGTTTAGCCTGCATAACACTAGCTAGCTTTGCAGCTAGGGTTGTTGATTGTGAATTTTGTTTTCGGATTTCAGTGGGATGTCCGGAGTTGTTTTTAGAGAATCTAAGCTTGCTTTTTTTCCGGTTGAGAGGAATTTCTACCCTTGATGAAATTCTCCGAGCGCCATCAACCCAAGAGTACACTTTCCGGATCCATTATTTTGTCACATCCCTCACTCCTTGATCCGAATTTCCTAAAGACGATCGTTTTTCTTTCGTCACACTCCAAGGAGCAAGGTACTTTGGGAGTTATTCTGAATCGGCCCATGGGGCGCAAGTTGTCCGACCTCGACTCTTCTTTCATCGGTAAATCCTTTGGGGAGACCCCCGTGTATGAAGGTGGACCCGTAGAGACAGAGAAACTTATCATTGCCGCTTGGGAATGGCTCGATTCTCCCAGTTCCTTTAAACTTTATTTCGGAATCGACATGGAAAAAGCCGAGGACTTACGAGCCGACAACCCCTCTGTTAAAATAGCCTGTTTCGTGGGGCACTCGGGTTGGTCTCCGGGGCAACTGGAGTATGAATTGAATGAAGACGCCTGGATCGTTTCCACCCTTGACAAGGAACTGTTTGCCCAACTCGAGGACAAACAGGTGGTTTGGAAGAACGTCGTTGGTTCGGTAAGTGACGAGCTGCGTTTTCTTGTCGATGCCCCGGATGATCCGGAATTGAATTAAACTGGTAAAGACTTCTTGGAGTATCCCATTTGTCCGAATTTGGTTTATAATATTAAACGAATTGCCTAAATTGAGTCCGAATTTCCTTGAGAAAAGGGCTTGGCGCACCAGTTGCTAGATGGCTTAAATTGATATTTGCATTACACCCTGAGTTTTAGGGACTCGAAATTCCACTGTCTCTCAGTTTCAAAACCTTACATACTAAATAAATCCTCTCTCTAACACTACTCAAGTACCATACAATAAAATTCCAATCAGTAATGAGCAAACATAAGCTAGAATACATTTGGCTCGACGGATACAAACCGACTCAGAGTCTACGAAGTAAAACGATGGTTGTTGACGATTTCAGCGGAAAGCTGGAAGACGCCAAGCAATGGTCATTCGACGGTTCCTCAACGGAGCAAGCGTCCGGTGACAATTCAGACTGCCTCCTACAGCCCGTTTCGGTTTTTCCGGATCCTGATCGTTTCGGAGGCAACGGTTGGCTGGTAATGACAGAAGTGCTTAATGCCGACGGAACGCCTCATGAATCGAACGGACGAGCCACGATCGAAGAGGACGATGATGATTTCTGGTTCGGTTACGAGCAGGAATATACCCTCATTGACCCTGACACCAATCTACCGCTCGGTTTCCCCGAGAACGGTTTCCCAGGCCCTCAGGGTCCGTACTACACTTCCGTCGGGGCGGCCAACACCTTTGGACGCGACCTTGTTGACGAGCACCTTCACCTTTGTATCGAGGCGGGCATCAACATCGAGGGTATCAACGCTGAGGTAATGATGGGGCAGTGGGAATATCAAATCTTCGCAAAGGGAGCGGGTCAGGCCGGCGACGAGGTTTGGGTTGCCCGTTATCTTCTTGAGCGTGCTGCCGAGAAGTGTGGAATTGTCATTGATTTGCATCCCAAACCGATTAAGGGCGACTGGAATGGCTCCGGTATGCACTGCAACTTTTCCAACGGCGTAATGCGTGACCAAGGTGGAGAGGATGTCATGACCAAGATTTGCGAACACTTTGGCCGGAATATTGATCGTCACGTAAGCGTTTACGGTGCCGAAAATGCCCAGCGTTTGACTGGCTTGCACGAAACCCAAGCGATCGATAAGTTCAGCTATGGCGTCTCTGACCGTGGAGCCTCCATCCGCATTCCCGTGGCCACCATCCAGGACGGTTGGAAAGGACGTCTCGAGGATCGCCGCCCAGCCTCCAATGGAGATCCTTATAGGATTAGCGCTGTCGTTATCAAGACAACTAATGAAGCTCTCGCTTCTTGATTAGCTTCAAGCGCCAACTTTCAATAAATACAAAAGGCCGGCGGAAGAATTTTCGCCGGCCTTTTTCGTGCTTAATTCATGATTCAAGGCTTCTTCGCAGGCATACAACTGGCAAGACTTTGATTTAGAAGATATTCTTGCCACAAGCACTTTCTTTGGCTCGTTTAAGTTGCCAGCGAGGGTAGATCGTTAATGTCTAGTACCATCTGAACTCATGTCAGAACAAATTCAAAGGCCGTCGAAACTCTCTTAGGGTGGGTCTTTTTACCGGTTCTCCGATTGGCCCAATCCTGAAGTGGCGGACTCTCCCGGGTCCTACGCCGTATAGGAACAGGATGAATTCTTCTGGGTGGGCACTGCCGGCGGTTCCCTCAGCAGTCGTTTCGAAAGGCATGTGAGGGGACAATCCAGAGGCAACCCTTTCTGCCCAGGAGCCTGCGACCACTTAATGTTTCGGCACATGAATTTGGACGAATCAATTTGAATGACTGGGGGAATCCAACTCTTTACGGATTTTCAGCCGCTAAGTTCATGAAGAATAAGCTTACCTATCGTTTCGTTTCGACGAACGACTGATTTCATTGGCTGACAATTACCTCGGCTATTTGTGCAGGAATTACAACTGTAGATAAGCCTTTTCTTAATCCGGAGTGAACTTTGAAAAGACTAGATCTGTGGCCTGAAAAACAGGCAATCTCTCGCAGCCCTTTTTATTCTCACGAAATAGAGGATTTCGTTTTCTTTGAGTAATTCAGTAGGTCTTCCATCATTGCTTCTGCCGTTTGGTAACGGTCGCGTCTGTTTTTTTTCAGTGCTTTCATGCAGATTTCCTCAAGTTTGCGGGGAATGTCTTGTTCCGGGGCAGTATCTCTAGGGGATGGAAAAGGTTTGTTGAGCAGTTCATCTATGATTTCAGTGATGCTTTTGCCGCAAAGGAGCTGGCGATGGGTGAGTATCTCGAAGAGAATGTTGCCTAGTCCGAAAATATCCGCTCGTGCGTCAATGTGAGCATCTCCTCGGGCTAGTTCCGGCGCCATGTAGAGAGGGGTTCCATAGTGTCGACCCGCCGGAGTTAGTTCGCGATTCTCTTTTCTGTTCATGACAAGCTTATTCAAGTCGGGTTCACCCCAAACTTTTGCCATCCCCCAGTCGATTACATAGGTTGCCCCGAATTCGCCGGTCAGGATATTTGCTGGTTTGAGATCTCTGTGAATGACGCCTCTGGAATGAGTGTGGGCGATCGTTTGGCAAACTTGAATCAAGATATCTATCAAAACATGAAGTGGGAAGGCTTTCTCCGTACGAGGGTCTTGTGTCTTGAGCGTCTCTATGATTTCTCGCAAGTCGCGCCCACGAACATGTTTCATGGTGAAGAATAATAACCCGTTTCGGTCGCGGCCAAGTTCGTATACCGGTACTGTGCCGGGGTGTGCGATATTTGCGGTTATACGTGCTTCGCGTAGAAATCTCTGAATCTCTATCTCGTCTTCCGCTAAGTGTTCGTGGAGCGTCTTGTACACGACTTGACGCCCCAGGTTGTCGTCGAAGCAGGAATACAGTTTGGCGATTCCTCCCTCGCGAAGAAGTTTGAAGTCCCTATATTTTAATGAACCGCTCTTCCAGTGTAGAGCCAATGTTTTATCGGTTTCCGAGAGGCGGAAGAAACCAGTTATCAAAGAGGAGGATTCAGTGTCTTGATTATGAACCAATGGATTGCTTTGCTTGGGGGAGTTTTCCATTTTTACGAGTATTTCTATTGAATGAATGTCATTTATTCACAAACGCCCAGAAGGCCTTTTCGTTTTTTGAAGATCAGCGTGGAAGGCCTTGCCCAGATTGGATAAATTTTCCGTGATGTCCGGATGCTTGTCCTTTAAGTCGGTTGTTTCGCCGATGTCTTTCTCCAAGTCGAATAGCGATAATCCGATCTTTGCTTGCGAGTAGTTCGTGGGAATCCCCCCTTTGCCTCCGGGGCGCTTCGCCATGGTGCGGTATCCGTGCGGGAAGTGCAGCTTCCACTTGCCCGCTCTAACGGCTTGCAGTTGGTTGCCGTAGTAGAAGTAGTATGCCTGATGCGGGGACTTAGCTTTGTCGGTGGTGAAGAGGGGCCAAATATTTTTGCCATCTATGCGGTGACTGGGGAGCTTAGCACTGATCAAGTGGGCAATAGTGGGAAGGATGTCTATGGTCATTGCGGGTTCGTTGCAGACAGAGTCGGCGGGGATTGTCCCGGGCATCCAAGCGAGAGTGGATTCGCGGCAACCTCCATCGAACATCGTGCCCTTGCCTTCGCGCAAAGGAGAGGCTGAACCTGCATGGTCTCCATAACTTAACCAAGGACCATTGTCGGAGGTGAAAATGACGAGAGTGTCCTTGTCCAGTTTGTTTTTACGCAGGGTCTCCAGGATCCGGCCTACCGACCAATCCACCTCCATCATGACGTCCCCGAACAGACCTGCTTTGCTCTTGCCCTTGAACTTTTCCGAGACGTACAGCGGGACATGAACCATACTGTGCGGGAGATAGACGAAGAATGGTTTGTCCTTGTTCTTCTCTATGAAGGAGACTGCGTGCTCTGTGTACTGTGTTGTCAACTTTTCCTGCTCCTCGCCCGTGACTGCCGGGTTGACGACCTTGTTGCCGTCAATGAGCGGCAGATTTGGCCACCTTTTCAGCCGTTCCTTCATTGGTAAATGTAGAACACCCGGGTGGTAGGGCCACATATCGTTGGAGTAGGGGAGTCCGAAGTAATCATCGAACCCGTGTTGCATCGGTAGAAACTTCTCGTGGTGACCGAGATGCCATTTTCCATAACAAGCAGTGGCATAGCCCTTTTGCTTACAGATTTCAGCAAGGGTGACTTCATCCGGATTGATTCCGTGCGAAGATTTCGGTCCTAGTGCCCCAAGAATTCCTACGCGCACGTTGTAGCATCCCGTAAGAAGGCCTGCTCTTGACGCGGAGCATACCGCCTGAGTAACGTAGAAGTCGGTGAACTTCCGACCTTCCTTGGCCATGCGGTCGAGATTCGGCGTCGGGTACGCCTTGGCCCCGAATGGACCTATGTCGGCATAGCCCATGTCGTCGATGAAAATGACTACGACGTTTGGTGTCTTCGCAGCCTTGGGGGTTTTCTTTGCATGTATGAACGCGGAGGTCGAGAACGCGGCCGAGTAGAGAAGTATAAAGATGAGTTTTTTCATGCGGTGTTACAGATTGGTCAAGGTATCTTAAAACGCCTTGATGCCCCAAAGCCAAGTTAGGAATCTGAGCTTGCGGGTTTACTACGTCCGCTTAGCGAGATTCGTCAGAGCCACTTCAAGAGCACGGTCAATGCCTGTTTCGAGGTCTGCCTTTGTGTTTGGAACTTTATCATGAACGGGGATTCCCTTGGTCTCGAAGCAGACCATTTCAGGCGAATAGTAGTGCTGGTAGGTAAAGGTGTAGCGCCAGCCGTTGGGCAGCTTGGTTTCGAACATGTTCGAGCAAATCCCGTTGGTATGGTCTCCTATGATGCGTATGTGAGGGAGTTCCTTCATGACCATGGCAAACACGTCGGCTGTGCTGAAGTAGGCATCGCTGGTCAAAAGAACGACAGGCTTGGTGAATTGAGTTTTCCCAAGGGGCTTTAACATCTTTGTCTCGAGAGGGCCGAACTCATCGGATCCCGGACCTTTTTTAGTTCTGCAATGGTGTCCCACTCTTTCCTTGTCCGCGAAACGCCCGGCGACGCAGTAGAGCATCGCGTCGGTGCCGCCGGGGTTGTGGCGGACATCCGACGACCAAAGCTTCCACCCCGGCGAGTCCTTCGAATATCCGATCGAGGGCGGCATTGGCCTTTTTTTTGGAAAGGCCATCGAACTCGTTCTCGCGCAGGTAGCCCAGTTTGTTCGATCTGGCATGACTAAATAGTTCGGTGTCGTTTTGGCTTCACTGAAACCTTTTTCTACAAGATTTTTCTCGGTCAGGCGAAAGAGGTCGTCTATCAGGCGTTGCTTAGCAAATTCCCGATGGAAGAACGGTTTGTCCTCGGGATTAGATTTCCCCTTGAAGGCACCACGGGCCTTTAGGTTTACATGACCGTCTTTCAGGGGGGCGAGCATTTCGCAGAGGACACGGAACAACTCCTCGTCGCTGGTTTCCTTTGTCACTTTCGGGCGAAAAGTCTCGTACTGTTTTTTCCAGTCGACCTCCCGTAGTTCGAAGAAGGCGTATCTTTTGTGAAAGGTTTGCCATAATTCCTCGAAGTTTGCCTCGGGGTCCTTCGTGCCTTCTTTTTTCTTTGGCTTTGCTTGAAGGACGAGGCCTCCCGATAGCAAAAGGAGTATGGCGAGGAATTGATGAAGGGGCTTCATTCCGTTTCCCAGTCGTCGATTATTTTGCCGGCGGCACGGGGGCAAGTTTAGCGTGGTTTTTTTTGACCTGCCTGCGAAGACCTTGGAAAAGTTTCACGGGATAATCGCGCTGGGCCCAATTGACGAGAAAGTCGGGCAGGGAGCCGCCTGGGTTGGAGAGAGTTTCGAGCACGACGTGGAGGCACCCTTCCTTCAAGGGGGTGATTTCGTACCGTGTGTACTTTAAGTTTACTCTTACGCCGACCGTCTTTGGTGCTTTGGGGTGCAGTACCGAACGCATTTCGACGTAGTCTTTGCCCGTACTCGCGTCTCGTCGAGTCCGGGCTTCATACACGATGTCGCGGTCACTGGCGGGGAAGGGTGAATCGAAGGCTTGGTAAAAGATCTTGTGAAAGTCCGCCTTCTTCTGGATCAGGTGGCCTTTGTCGAAGTTCTCGATCCATTCTTTCCAATGGGCGGAGTCCTCGATCACGTAAAGCAATTTTCCGATGGGAGCCGTTATTTGACCCTCACCTCGAAAGGCCACCATTTCTCCAACGTCTTTTTCATAGACCGTTACGCCATCCTCGGTGTCGACCTTCTTCCAACCCGCTGAATTCGCTTGGACTGTCGACAGGCCCAAGAGCAGGCAACCAGCTAAAGCTCTAAGCTCTGTCATCTTGCCTTCTTCAGCACCTCAGCCAGCTGTACAGTGGCCCCGTTCCTTCGCTTGCTTTCGTCGGCGGCCTCCATGAAGGCATAGATCGCGAGAGACTCCTCCGCCGAAACCGGTGACTTGCCCGTTTGAAAGAACATGATGATTTCTTTCACCAAAGGATCGTAACCGTCGTAGCCGCCAACTGCAGCCTCACCTTTTGAGCCAATGGCTTTTCCTCCGTATCCTTTGCCTTCGCGAAAAATACCGACTCGGTTTCCCGTCCATTGGCCCACCACCTCGATTTTGCCATCCTCCGATTCCCCTCGCTTCACTGAAATACAGTTTGGACCCATAACGGTGAATAGAGATTCGACACCATGTATGCCATACCAGAACAGGTCCGGGTGATGCGGTTCAAGCGAGCAAGGCGAATGGGTCTCGCAACGGGTCACTTCCCCTAGTGAGCCACCACGCGCCGATTGGGTAGCCTTTGCGAAGCGAAGGGAGGACGAAGTGAAAACAGGAACGTTCTTTTTCTCGGCAAGTTCGAATATGGCGATTGCGTCCTTGAGCGATCCCGCCAAGGGCTTGTCGATGAACAAGGGCAAACCTGCCTCAATCACCGGCTTTGCCTGCTTGAGGTGAGGTCGTCCATCCACGCTCTCAAGTAAAATTGCGTCCACCTTCGTGCACATTTCCTTGATGCTCGGGTAGAGCTTTACTCCGAAGTCATCCACCAGAGTTTTCGTGAAGCGATCCACCCTGTCGCGGCTGGACGGGATGTCCGGACTACCTCCTTTAACAGCCGCCACTACTTTTCCACCCGGGATGTGCTTGGGATGCTTCTCGTCGTTTAGGATTTTTGTAAAGGCTACCACGTGAGAGGTGTCCAGTCCAATAATCCCTAGTCGAAGTTCTTTGATGGCGTAACCATAGCTCAGCGGAAATACGAAGAGAAAACTGAAAAACATTAATTTCATACTAACCTTCTTTGACTGAGATTCGTCGGATGCAAGCAAAAGGGCTTGCCAGCGTCGAGGAATCGAGAACAGGGTGATTGCTGAACTCAAATCCGGAAATCCCATGAATGAAGCTACTTTTACTACCCGTCGACGATTTCTCAAGCACTCCGCTGGTGCTGGAATTGCCCTTGCTGCGCCCCAAGCAATTAGGGCAGCCAACAAGGCAAACAACCAATTGCGGGTGGGCGTGCTCGGTCTGGGGCGTGGCGTGGCCCACGTTCGTCGCTTCGCCGAAACCTCGGATGTTTCCGTTGGCTATGTTTGCGACGTAGACGAAAGCCGTTTGGCGAGAGGTCTCAAGGCCTTGACCAAGGGCAAGGCTCGTGGCGTAGGGGATTTTCGTCGGATATTGGAGGACAAGGACATTGACGCCATATCCATCGCCACTCCGAATTTTTGGCATTCTCCAGCCGCCATTCTGGCCATGCAAGCCGGCAAGCACGTTTACGTTGAGAAGCCCGGAAGCCACAACATGGCCGAGGCCGATATGATAGTAGCCGCTTCACGCAAGTATGATCGCCGCGTCCAGATGGGCAACCAACGTCGAAGCTACCCCTTCGTTCGCGAGGGTATGCAACGTCTACGCGAAGGCGTAATTGGCAAAGTGCTTTCCGCCCGTACTTGGTACAATAATCGACGTTCCTCCATCGGCAAGGGCAAGCCGAGCAAGCCTCCTGCCAACCTAGATTACGATCTTTGGGAAGGACCTACCCCCCATGTCCCCTACGTCGATAATCTTGTTCACTACAATTGGCACTGGCGTTGGCATTGGGGGGGCGGGGAAATGGCAAACAATGGTATTCATTCTCTTGACCTTGCCCGCTGGGGTCTGGGCGTGGACTTGCCCGAGCGCGTTACCTATAACGGAGACCGCTATTATTACGATGACGATCAGGAAACCCCCGATACTGGCGAGGCAACTTTTCACTTTGGCGATTGCTATGCTTCCTGGAGCGGAAGCAGCTGTGATCCGCGCCGTGACGAAAAGCTTCCCTTTTGCAAATTCTACGGCGAGGGGGGATCGATGGTCATGAGCGGAGGCAACGGTTATCGAATTCTTGATCGGGATGGTAAGGAAGTGGACAGTAAGTCCGGGCCCGGTGGTGAACCCGCGCACTTCAAGAATTTTGCAGATGCCATTCGCGACAAGAGCGTCCACCTGAACTCTGAAATCGGTGATGCTCAGAAAAGCTCGAAGTTGTGCCATCTTTCCAACATTGCCTATCGCACGACTGGTTCGCTGAGCTGCGACCCCAAGCTGGGCGGGAAACTTATCGACAATCCCGCCGGCGAAAAATTATGGGGAAGGGAATATCGTAAGGGTTGGAAGCCCAAGGTTTAGGCAGACCTATTACCTTCGATAGAAATCCACCCAGCTGATCTGTATTTCCTTAGCATCTTCCGTTAGGAGCGATTTAGGAATCGTTGCTTCGTAACAGCCTTCTATTCGCTCCGATTTGTTGGGGCCAAGGGACTTCAGTAAATATTTGCCTTCCACGGGCTTGCCCTTGGCGTCGAGCATGCGAATCTTCAATTCTTCCTTTCGGGCGTCGTTGCTTTTGTTGGACATGTGGAATCCCTCCAAAATCTTCTTTCCATTTGATACGGAGAAACCTTCCAATCCCGTTAAGTGAAGTCGCACCACCACTTTCTTCGGCCAATTGCCATTCACTCGCTTGATCTTTCCTGAACCAATTCCGAAACCGCACTTGACCTCAAAGACCACTGCCGAATCCTGTACAATAGCCTCGATGCTGTTTGGCGATCCGTGAGGCCCTTTTTTCCGGTAGTCAAAATTAAACTTTGGCCCGTTTTCAAGCTTTATGCCTGTATGAGAGAGTTGGGACTTCCGAAGGGTCAGGTTGTACACTTCCTTGTCTTCCATGGTGATGCAACGGAAGGTCATCTCGGGATCTTTCTTGGTGAGGTCGAAGTCGAGCAAACCGAAGAAGTTCCCTTTGTTGTAAGAGAACACGGCTTCTTTCTTTGTGCCGTGAGTGTGGTTGTTGGTCAACTTGGAGGTCTCGAACTCGTAGAGGTCGTAACCGTCCGGCCGTTTGATTTTATAGACGTCGGTTCGATGACGATCGGCGGAAAGCAAAATGACTCCGCCGATATTCTTTTCGTCGATAAGCGAAAAGATTTCCTCGCGTTCTTCGGGTACTCCCCACCAAGAATCCTTACCCCCTTTGTCTGCGGTTTCCGTCCACAAGGTTCCTGAGGCGATTACTTTGAAGGTGGCCTTGGAGTTGCTCAGCTTTTCCTTGAGCCATTGCTTTTGGACGGGACCGAGCATTGTGCCCTTTTTGAAGTCGCGATAATAACGTCCGTCAGTCATGAAGAAGTCGACATCGCCGATGGAGAAGTCGAACCAGCAACCCGGCTGCTTCTCGCCACCCCCGAAATAGGGGTTTGGCCAGTTTTCTTTAAATACCTTCCATACTGGCAACTTCCACGCAGGCTTGAAGGGGTCGATCCCCCCCGATACGTCGTTGGCCCCGAAGTCGTGGTCGTCCCATATGGCGTAGCAGGCTGTGGTGGCTGAAAGCTCGATGAACTCGGGTCGCATCTGCCGACGATAATAATATACCCGCTGGAGGTTGCGATGAGTCGGTTTATCTTGGTAAAGGTTGTCTCCCAAAAAGAGGAAGGCATGAGGATTACGTCCTGCGATGGTTTTCCAGATTCTTTCCTTTGGCGGATTGTAGCGCGCACCCCCGCCGAAGGCTACCGAGAACCGTTCCTTTTGACCAAGGGCAGGGGAGGTTCGGAATCGATTCTCACGGCGACCCACAGGACCGTTCTCGTCTGAGAAATTCGCGACATACTCTGTGAAAGGCTTGAGACCTTTGCCTTCGAGGACAACCGTGAGGTCGTTGGTTTCGGAGGCCTTTGTCTTGAAAGTGAGAATTGACGGATTGGCAGAGTTGGCTTCCGTGATTTCGAGGGTGATTCGACACGGATGCGTGGTACGTAACCAGAATTTCGCCGAGGTGGATGTGACGTCACCCAGCATGGGACCTCCGAACAATTGGATTCCGTGCTTCTCGACGAGTGCTTGCAGGGCGGGGTCTCGCCAGTGGTTGGCGATGGAGTCTTCGAGATTTTCATTCTCCAGAATTTGCCGGAAGAGGTAAGGCTCGATGGAACCTACGATGGGATCGTCCGCTGGGGTCGGGATCGGCTCTTTTGCCGTTAAGGAATGTAGAGGAAGCAGAGTGTATGAGAGAACAAAGAAGAGAATGGAGGAAGTCCTCATGCCGTCTCAGACCGACGCGGCAGCTTGTTTCCCGAAGCCAAATCGTTCGGATTGCTCTTCGGCATGGTAGGATGAGCGCACGAGCGGGCCCGACTCCACAACTACTATGCCGATGCTCAAGGCCAACTCTTTCCACTCGTCGAATTCTTCAGGAGTAGCCCATCGAGCAATCGGGGCATGTTCGTTGGAGGGTTGCAGGTATTGGCCGATTGTCAGGATGTCTAGTTTCTCGTCGGCAAGATCCTTGATGGCTTGGGCGATTTCCTCGCGCTCTTCGCCTAGACCCAGCATGATGCCGGATTTCGTAACGAAGTTGTGGCTTTTCGCGTGCCGCAATACGCCGAGTGTACGATCGTAAGTCGCGGTCTTGCGAACCGGCCGTTGCAGGCGCTCGACGGTTTCCAGATTGTGGTTGAAAACATCCGGCTTGGCCTGAAGCACGATGTCCAGGTGTTCCAACTTACCTTGAAAGTCAGGCACCAATACCTCTATCGCGGTTTCCGGGTTGCGGTGCCGAACGGCTCGGATGGTCGAAGCCCATACGGCCGCCCCGCCGTCGGGCAGATCATCCCTCGCCACGGAAGTCAAGACACAGTGTCGCAGTCCCATTTTGGCCACGG